>Ga0255174_1000009_pt1 | contig 222482 bp, 326 predicted proteins | sample Atl_Atl_RepB_8d_FD_189953 | JGI IMG/M metagenome (GOLD analysis project Ga0255174, IMG submission 189953) | Freshwater microbial communities from Altamaha River, Georgia, United States - Atl_Atl_RepB_8d | ecosystem: Environmental > Aquatic > Freshwater > River | place: USA: Georgia | collected...
CAGTAACTAGCATAAAATCTGATTGTGGTTGGGGATCTCAAGAATCTTCAATGACATTTGGACTTGTCGCAGATCCAGGCAACATACCTTTAGGTATTATTCCAGATGCAGCACCTAATTTAAGTAATATACTTGGAACACCTGGCGTGTTTGCATTAGATACTGGATTTTCTTTTCAAGGTATTTTAGAAAGCTTTTCAGAAAATGGTAGTCAAAGCGGTTTTCCGCTATTTGATGCAAAAATAGTAGATCCAAGATTTTTATTAGCAAACTATACAATTATTTGCAAAGATTATCCAGGCCCTGTTAGTGCGCCAAATGTTTTAAATGCTTATGGCGGTTTAGGATTTACAGATTCTAAAATGACAGCTAACGGAATGTATTTTGATGTCGTTAGATTAGCCATTGAAAGATTTACAAATAATCCAGCTTCTGGGTCATCTATGTATGGTGGCCCTATGACATTTAACGGAATAAGATATGCGGTTGATTTAAGTCAAATTCCATTTTTTACTGGTATAACTATACCGGATTTTAAAACAGATTTGTTGTCAATGATATCTAGTGTATGTTCACAGTTAGCGCTAGACTACTTCGTAGAATTAAATGGGTTTGTTATTACAGTCCGTGTTGTATCAACATACAATCAATTTCCAGTAACTGCACTACAAGACTTGGTAGCAAATGGACTTGGCAATAATGTTTCAAGTTATAACAGAGGTATTAGTTTAGCAAAAGAAAACACAACATCAAGTATGTTAGTTGGACCTAATATAGAACAAATATATTTAACTAATAAGGGTTCTAGATATTATGGAAAAGATTTTAATGGTAATCCTATATTTGGACAGCCAGCATTAGTAACTTTAGTAAAAAGATCTTTAAATGGTGCTGAATTACCCGCAAATAAAGAAGAGGACGATGCTGGATGGAAAGGTGACGGTCAATTTAAATACTATAAAGTATATACTGATATTGTTCCTGTTTTAATCAAGAATAATAAATTGGCGTATCTATTAGGAACTACTGTATTAGTTTCAATGCTTTTTGAACTAGAATTAGCTCATGAATGTAAAATTGGAGGAGATGGAGGAAATGATGAAAGTTTTCAAGATTATTTAAAAAGATTTAGATATGATTTGCATTTAGCTTTAGGTGGTACGGCTGGAACAAGTAAGCCAAATTTGTTTAGAGATAGTGGTTTTGGAGAAACATTACAAGATGAAAGGGCTGGCATACAAGGAATAGATGAATATAGTGAAAATGTTCAATTATTAATGGATGCCTTAAATGAAACATATTCAGATATGGGTTTTGCATTTTCTATTGGTGATCAAATCTATGTTCGTAATGAAGGTGATAAATATCAATTTAGTCGTGAATTAACTCAATCGGCTTGGTTTAAAGAATTTGAAGATGGCCAAGTACAATTCGGAGATGGTTATAATATAACAAAATTAATAAATGCTAGCGATTTAAGATTTAAGCCATTTTTAATATCAGAAAAAGAAGTTACTGGCTCTATATCGTCAAATTTGGGCGGATATGTAGTTCCTGTTGAAAGCTCCGCCGAAATGGTTCTTGCAGTACCAGGAAATCAAGGTAATCAAGGGATACCATATACTAACTCTCCGGCTTTTGTAACTAATGATTTAGCAATTTATTCATACGGAATGCAATTTGATAAATATCCATATCCAATATGGAATACTTTAATGGCTGTTTTAAAATCTGAAACAATGGATGCTGGACTAAAAACGGTTAGAATAAAAACAGGAACAGGGCAGAAAAAAACAGGCGGAAGATTTATTGATGTTCCAAATAATCCAATAGCTGCTGGAATACCAGTAAGAGATAAGCTTTTAAGTTATGGTCCTTGGGGTGTAATTGGTCGTGCCGGAAAAACAGAAGTTGAATTAGAACCTAGTTTAACACCTTGGAATTGGGGCAGCACCGCATTAATGGATGCTTATGGCAAACAAAAAGTAGCAAGCAATTTAAGTTTTCTACAATATAACGAAGAAGGTGATTTAACTGTAACTGGATTACCGAATACTGAGTTTGGAAATATAATGCAAATGGTTGGCGTTTCTTTAAGTTCTATCAATATAAATATTGATTCTAAGTCAGGATTTCAAACCACATATCGTTTTAGAAGATTTTCGCCAAAGTTTGGTACATTAAATCAAACAAGAATTAATCAGTTAAAAACATTTAGCGATGGGTTAAAAGATGTTAGATCAAGAGTTATAGAAACAGCGTCATCTACAGACTACTCTCTTGCAGAACTTGGTTTATCAGCTAGGGCTGGTCGTGATGCTTTAGTAAGAGCGAAAAAAAGAGTTAAAAGTGGAAAATTAGGTAAAAACAAAAACAGTCCTCATATTTATTTTATGTCTACTACTGATGCTTCGATAACAGATAATGATAACCAAGTTATAGCTAATAATATATATACTGGAGATCAAGAAGACATAGCAAGATTTTGTACTGGTTTTTTAACAACAGATGTTCAAAATATGGCAGCTATGTCTTTAGATGGTCTTATTAGGCCATTTTTAAATTTCTATGGAGCTTATGGAGAAGTTCCTGGTCCGCTTGAAAATTTAAAAGTTTATTTACCAGTTCTTACAAACCCAGAAAATGAAACAGCTTTATTAAATTCGGTAAATCTTAATCCATTTAATGTTTTTAATGATGTTCAAAGTATATACGCAGCATCATTTTTGACTGGTCAAAATCAATTGGCAGAAACAACGGATGTTGAAAATGTAAAACCATTTGCTTTGCGTGGCCCATTAATGGTTTCTGGATGGGGTTTTGATAGATATACTTTACAAGCAGTACCAAAAGTTGGTGAAGATAGAATAAGTGAACCTTATCCAGATAGTAATGATAATAAAGAATCTACTGTTCAACAAAATAATTCATTTAAAACTGGTCCAGTAGATTTAGTTTGGGATGAAGCTAGAGGTGTTTGGACTAATAATAGTATAGCCACATTTTATATAGATCCAGAAGATGATCCTATTAAAGCTGGGGAGTTTGGGTCTGGATATATTTATATAAATGACTTGCAAAGTTTAGTAACTAAAGGAAACGAGTATGTTAAAGTAAGAATATTTAATGGATCTGGAAGAGAATGGAATGACAGAACTGATAATTCAATTAATAATGTTATAGGATTATTTGACGCTAATTTAAATACATGGTTTGGTTTACCTATAGATATAGATCCTAGCGGTAAAACAGAAGATGTTCCTTATGTGCATAGTGTATCTTGTAGTGGAAATAGTTTAGTTATAGAGAAAAAAGTTATGAAATTTAAAAATGGAATTTTAAAAGAAGTTGTAGATAGTGGAAGCGGGGCAGGAACAAGCACGACTACTTTATCTCCAACTACTACAACGCCGAGTTTTTAATAATGTCAATAGAAATAATTGACGGATGTGGTTGTTGCGGTCCTACTACAGCAAGAATTACATTTTGTGATTTAAAATTACTTTTTTTAAATTTATATAATAAATCTGTTACAGTAGCAACAAACAGAAATCTTATAGCAAAAAATTTAAAATTAGAAATAATTATTATAATAGATAACACAGGAAGTATTAGTTATTCTCAATGGCAACCAAATGCTATAAATTTATTTAAAGGTTTTATTTACAATTTAAATCTTTTAAGTAATGTAAAAGTTGTACAAATAAATAATTATGTAAATAATATGGAAGATTGGATTTATGATTCATATAGAGAAATACAAAATTCTAATAACGAAATTATTATAGTAATAAATACTATGGATAGTTCTGTTCATTATAATTCACTATATAACTATTCAATACCAATTATTGGAACAGATAGAGAATTGCCAAGTGGAATAACAAGCAAAAGTCATTTGCAATTATATGAATATGATGTTGGATTATTCAATCAATTGGTTCAAAGTTCAAGCTTAACTAAAATAATAGAAATTGGAGATATAATTGGAAAAGGTGGAAGTTATCAACAAAATCCATATTTTAAACAAGTAAAAAATGAAATTTCTAATTTATTTCCGATTAATTCGGATGGAAGTGAAGCCCCAATTGTTTTAGGAGGAATAACTAATTGCGAAAATCCAAGTTCTCTTATTGCAATAGGAAAATCTGTAGGTAAAGGTCTTAGTTGTCTTTGTGGTCCTCCATCTAAAACATTTTATAAGAGTTTTCCATATTTAATTTCTCAAACATTTAGAATAAAAATTGATTTTACAACTTGGGATAATTTATTTCATAAAAATGCATATTATGAAGCAAATTTTGGATTTAGTGAAAACATAGCATTAGATTGGCAAGTATCATATAGTGGAACTCAAGGAAATCCTTGGTTAATAACTAATAACGGAAAAACTATTAAATTTACAATAGAAGATTCATATAATTGTGGTGGAACTAATAATTTAGTTCAATCAGGAAAAGCAGAATGTATAGTGTCATTAAATAATGCTGTTACAATGACATTTGATTTTGATGGCATAGTAGAACATCAAGCAGATGGTTATGAACAGATAAAATTTTATTTAGATGAGTTTATATAAAATGTTAACTATCGGTCTTCCTACATATAAAGACTTTGATGGCTGTTACTTCACGACACAGGCGCTGCGTCTATATCATGATATGGATAATTGCGAAATACTTGTAATAGATACAGAAGAAAAAGGTTGTAAAGATTTAAAAACATTATGCGAAAATACAGGAAGTAAATATTTTCATGAGCCATCAGCTGCTCATACTCCATCAGAAGCTAAAAATTTTGTTTTTGAAAGAGCGACTAAAGATTATGTACTATGTATAGATTCTCATATATTGCTTCCACAGAATGTTATTAGAAATTTAAAAGACTATATAGCAATACATAATCCAGAAAAGGATTTATTACAAGGGCCTTTACTCTACGATGATCTACAAAATATAGCCACACATTTTAAACCAGAGTGGTCTGGACATATGTATGGTGTTTGGGGAACAGATCCAAAAGTATATGCCGGATATCCATTTGACATACCAATGCAAGGAATGGGTCTTTTTTGCATGAAAAAGGCTAATTGGCCTTGGTTTAATAGGAAGTTTAAAGGGTTTGGTGGCGAAGAGGGTTATATACAGGAAAAAGTTCGTCAAAAAGGTGGAAAAACGCTTTGTTTGCCATTTTTAAAATGGGTACATAGATTTGCTCGCCCAAATGGAGTACCATATAAATTAAGTATAATTGATAGAATAGCTAACTATTTAATAGGTTGGCATGAGCTAGGATTAAATTATAATGAAGTAACAGAACATTTTTCAAAACATGTACAAACTCATGAGCTTTTAGAGGCTATTCATAGGTTTGAAGTATCAAAAATGGTGTAATTATTATTGAATAATAGGAGAAAATACAAATGTCTACCCCAAGTATAGCGTTCTATATTAATCCAGGCACTAGCGTTCCGACAGTAAGTGGAGAGTTTTCCATTAATGCTGTTTCTGGAAGCGGTCTTGGTTTTTATGGCAACGGATTTGGAACATCTGTACAAGTAAACAATTTTCAAGAAAGAACATTCGTAACTAATAGTTCTGGTGTTTCACAAGGACCAGAAGCAAGAAATACAAAGTATATCGCTGCTGCTTCTGCCATACTAGGTCAAGAAACTCCAGGTAGTTCAACTCCAATAAATGTGACTGGAATACCAAACTACTTATCAACTTTAAATATTAGGTTTACTCATCCAACAACTCAAGTTAGAACTCAAAATGCTAAAATGATTATTTATGATCGTAGTAGCATAGCTAATAAAGCTAGCGGTGTTAGTACATATGCTTATGAAGTTATTCATCCAGATCCATCACAGTCTGTTGCTGGCTCTGGTTCTGGATCTTGGACAAATGTTACGGAAACAGGAACATTTCTAACACTAAGAAATAGTCCTGGTACAAGCGGATTAAATGCCGTTGGAAATACTACTGGATCTGGATTAAGACATGATTGGTATGTTGCTCTTAGCGCATCGCCAACAGGAATTGGATCTAAGACTCAGTACGGGCTTTATGTAAGCCTTGAGTATCTCTAATACGACTCTTTAGTTCTTCTTCAAAAAGCATTTTCATATCAGATGAGAAGGGGAGATCGGTTTTATTAAACCATTCAATCTCCCCTCTTAAATCATCTACAGTCATAGCCTTTAGCTTTTCTGCTATGTAGCTATTTGTAAGCAAAATAGTTGATATAAAATCAGTCTTCTTTTGCTTCGCCACGATATTTCGACCATCCATTGTGTGGTCCATATTGTCCATTTTCACGATCTGGTTTTCCGTTTTCATCAAGCCTTCTAACAGGAAATAGTCCGCCACCATCTTGTCGCTGTCCAAAGCTTAATCTAGCCCTACACTTTGGATTATTACATACAAATTCAAAATATTCGTATGTCTTTTTATTCTTTTCAACATTCCTTGTACTTGGTCTAATATCAGTTCCGCCACAACAACCACATTTTGACTCATTGAAAATTTCATGGACATTTGCCATTTCTCGGAAGATATCTTTTACGCTATCTCCGTCAATTTCAATTGTGCCAAAATGCACTTTTACATTAGCCTTCATCATTTTCTCCAGTCTTGTTCAAAACCCTTGAACTTGGGGGAGATAGAAGCATTATTCCTTTGCATTTCGCTTAAGTGTGCAATAACAGTAACTGCACTCTTATAAGGAATGTCTTCTAATCGTCCAGTAAATTTAAAGTCTTTTGCAGCAGAAAGATACTTAGTAATATTAATATCATTCCTCTGACAAAGTACCTCAATAAATTTTATCTGAGTTTGAGTTATTTTTCCATCAGAAAGTGCATCTTCATGTGGAACGGCGACAGCTTCTTCAGCAGCAATAACTTTTCTCAATCTCAATGCTTTTCTTAGCACACGACCTTCAGCCCTTGTTTCTGCAACAGCTGTAGCAAATACTGCAAACCTAGCATCACAATTACTTGCGCTACAATCAGCAGCAGCTTCATAAGACAGAATGTCTTGCTCTGGGTCATTATCTGGAAGAATGTCTATCCTATACTTTAGAACACAACAATAACCATTAGACATAGTTGGACATTGAACAATATCAACATGAGTCTTATTTATCTTGCCAAGAACTAACTCTGTAACACGCCTTAGTCCATCTACAGTAGGATTGCCATCTACCAATTCTTCATTAGTGAACAAAGAAAGCACATAGTCATTCCATTCGGGCGAATTAAAACTTGGTTTATCAGACATTAAAACTCCTCAGTATAAATTTCAAAATAATTTTCTTTGCTGTCTTTTAAAGATTGTATCGTCTGATCTATCTTGGTCAAGGTTTTTTTCATGCGAATATCAGAATCATCACCTTTAGTAATAACTCTAATCAAAGCAAAACCATTAGATAATAATAAACCTGTTTTTTTATTATCGCTTTTCTGTCTCTTTGCAAGACTGTCTTTTCCCCATATTGGCTTAAAGTGTGTTGGGCCATCAACTTCAATAGCTATGCCTTTTAGATTTTTTGTTGACAATGATATAAATAAATCAATATGTTGTTTTTCGGCAAATAAATAGTGCATAGATACTGAATATCCCATGCCCATTAACCCATTCATTAAATATTTTTCCAGACGACTTCCTTCTATACTAGCTCTTCTTAAAGCTAAAGCGCTTTCATATCTTAACTCTTCAATCTTAGAATCTGACATTGCTTCCCAATTTTTTCTTGATACATCAGATCGTCTTTTTCTTTCTTTGGAGGGCATATTTTTCCAATTGTTTAACATAGACTCGCCTATTTTATCTTTAGTTTCTTGCTTAACCTTTTTACCTTTTGTTGGATGTTTAGCTACTCCAGTTTCTAAAGCTTTTGACTGAGCTTCAGAATGATCTCTTATTTCAATTCCGTTTTTAATTAATTCACGCCTTATCTTATTTGGATAAGTTTTAAACTTTTTAGCTATTTCATATGTAGACATGTTTTCATTTAAATAACAATTAATTACTTTTTGTATGTCCATAGTACAACCTGTAAATCTTGTTAAGGTCTATTTCTGGTATTACTGCACACGGTTCTCTGTTCCAACATTTTTTAAAAATATCTGCGTGTTCATCATTTTCTACAATTATTTTTAATTGTTCATTTCTATATATTTTTTCAAAATCGTTATACTTAAAGTCATTTTTAAAATACCATTCTAAATCGTATAAATATAAATATTTTTCTGATTTTGAACCATTTTTTAAAATACTTTCAGCTGTTTTTATATTTGTAGAAACCAATGGAGAACTAACAAAATAAAATGAATCTTCAATAGAAAATGTTGGCATATTGTAATTTAGTAAAGATTTGCCTTTGTTTTCGCAGAAAAGCAGTACATCTCCTATAAAATATCGAGTATTTTCAAATATGGTATGTATTAGTTGCGAGTTACAATCGCTATTAACAGCAAATCCGATTCTCATAAAATTATTTGGCTCCCATTAAAATCAAATTTAAAATTTATAGCTTCAAAATCTTTTAGTAATTTTAAGTTTGTATTTTCTGCATCTTCTTTTGAATATATAATTCCATAACATAAGTTATCACTTAAATCAAATGATTCAAGTTTAGAAAACATGCATTTATTAATAAACTCGATTGAGTTTTGACCAGTACATTTTAAATGTTTTATCTTAAAATTGTTTTTTACAATGTTTAAAAATCTATCAATATTAAATGACAAAAGGCTTTCTAAACCATCTTCTGCATATCTTAATATTGTCCATTTTTCTTTTTCGTTTAGTTCTATATTGTCTTGATTGTTTTCAGTTAACAAATAAATAAATATTCTTTTTTGTAAAAAATGTATTTGTTCATTTGTTATTTTTAAAGGACTGTATGAAATATCATTGTTTTTATTTAATTTTGCAAAAGAAATTCCGCCGAAACAAGAAGCATATATTTTTGAATATGAACACTTATCTTTAAAAAGAGTCATTGCTATTTCTTGCGAAAAACTAATTAATTTAACATTGCTGCAATATATAGACTTTAAACTAAAAATGCTTTTAACTAAACCAAAAATCAAAGCATATTTATGTTCGTTGTTATCAGGAAGATCAGAAAAGAAATCTATTTTTATATCAGAACAATTTATTTTATTTTTTTCAAAGTGCTTAAATACTAATTCAACAATTTCATTATCTACAGTTTCTTTTTTTTCAAATTTATTTTTTATTCTAGCTATTACATAAACATATTTATTTATACAAAAATTTAATATTAAACCATAGTTTTGTGAGAACCATGATACTAAATCAGTTCCGTTTCCAAGCAACGAAAATGAAATAGGCGTTTTAGTTATTATCATAAATATTACTTGATATTTCTATTTTTTCTTTTAATGTTTCAAATTTTTCTTTGTGAATAGTAGGTTCCTCATCGCAGACTTTATCTAATGAACAAAATGCATAATTATCGCTTACAAAGCTATAATCATTAGTCCAATAGTTGTCTTTTTTTACAGATCCAAAAATAGGTCTTTTGTATTTAAGATAGTCTTTTGTTTGTATGGGATTAGATTTATATGTATCTAATATTTCTTTTGGAAAGAATATTCCATGTAAATCAATTTTATCTTCTAAGGCAGGATCAATTCCATAAACATCAATCAAATTCCATTTAGACGATTGATTTTCATATAAAATTTCTAATGTATTTTGTATTGGTATAGTAGATCCAGATATTTTTATTATTTTATCAAAAACACAATTTTCAAAACCTATTTTTTCTGAATAAGAATGAAAATTATATAGTTTATTAAAATTGTTTTTTTCTAAAGATTGATAGTGCGGTCTTACTATCTTCCAGAAATAATTAATTCTAAAAGCTTGAACTTCTTCAAAAATATCACATGTATTATCGTCTACTATTACAACTTCAAAGCTCTCATTTTTTTCTAAAAGTTTTTTAGTAAATCTGGCTATGTGATAAAGAGATCTTTTTAAATTTTTTTTACTATTGTCTGGTATTAGCAAAAAAGAAGTTGTCATTAAAGAACTCCTTTGCTTAATAAATTTTCATTTATTTTATTTTCATAGTTTTCAAAATTTATATTTTTTAAAACACGAATTAATCTATGGTGATATGTATGATTGTTATAAATATGTTTCTTTATTGCGTTACAACTATCTTTATATTGATCAATATTTTTTAAAACCTCTAAGACTTTATTTAAATAATTTTCTTGATTATCTGCATATATACCAATGTCATTAAAAATAAAATCAGTATCTGTATTTTTTTGCATGACGGTTATTCCATTGCAAGAAAACACATCAAATAAAAATTGAGGTATTCCAAAACCATATTCATAATTGTGTTTTTGATAAATTGTTGGACATACCTTTGCAGAGGCAATAACATCTTTTATTTCTTTGTTATCGACAAAGCCAAGATAATTAAATAATTGACATTTATTTTTTCCAAAAATCTTTATTGATAGTTCTTTATTTTTGAGCAAATTAAAAAATACGCTTTCAAATTCTTTAGATTTATAATTTGTGTAATTACCTACATATGATAAATCTGATATGAATTTTTCTTGTATAATAGGATTAAAACAAAGATAAATATCGCAAGCAGATGCAAAATCAAGGGTGTTAATTCCTAAATCTAGCCATTTACTCGAACATAAACTTAATGTTTTTTCTGTACAGTTTTGTAATAGTACATCTGGCTTGCCAGTTTGTTCCATCAACTCTTTAATATTTGTGTATTCTTCTTCTGTACAAAAATTTTTATTACTAATCCCATCCAATGTATAAGAACCGAGCAATATAACTTTTGTATTATTATATTTTTTTAAACATTTTATAATTGATTTATTAATACTTGAAGTGCAACTTATAAATAAATCAGGTTCTCTTTCATAAAATGCATCAAATGCCGATTTTTGATTGTTATCCCAAAAAACAAATTCATCTCCTATATCAGAAAATATTTTTCCAATAGCTGAGAGTTTTCTATATTGCTTTCCGTTTTCTTGCTTACAAAGTATTTTCATTTTTTTTCACAAACTTCTTTGCTTTTGTTATGTCTAAATATGTATCTATTTCTACTATTTCTTCAATAAACTTTACTTTTAACTTAACTCCAAAATCTATCATTCTATTCAATATTTCAAAACCAAACCACTTGTCAGTTTTTACATCGCTAGAGATTCTTAAAAAAATGTTTTTATCTTTTTCTTTTAAAAAAACTATGTGCGCCCACTTTGGACATATTCCATAACTAAAATGTTCAGCATATCCATCTATAACATTAACTCCTACTTCAGAAGTTCTTTTGCTGTTCTTTTCAACAAGAATAAAGCTTTCCGAAAAATCAAAATTACTAAAAATAGATTTATTAAAAACAATATCGCCATAAATAATTAAACAGTCTTTGCTTACAGAATTTGATATTCCAATATTTATTGATTTGGAAACATTTGTATTTTGAAAATCTTTATTAACTATAACTTTTGGATCGTTATTTTGAAATAATAACTTTTCTTTTTGAAATCCTAAAACTACAATTGTTTCTGTTTTTCCAAAACTTTTTTTAATTATTGATAATATTCTTGTGATTACAGTATTTTTTTCATCTATTTTAATATTTGCTTTTGGCCCATGAGACTTCATGCGCTTTCCAATTCCGGCAGCTGGAATGATAATGCACATATCCATTATTGCTTCACCAAATAAAGTTTTTCTGTAAATCTATGGCAAAGAAAGTTATCTCCTATAATTGATAACGGAGTTCTTTCTTTTTGAAAAAGATTATAAGGTTTAATGCTTTCTATAACTAAACGATTTGTAAAAAAATTGCATTCATTTGATTCTTCATCTGAAGAAAATGATTTTTTATAATTAGTAAATTTATAACCATTTTTTGATAATTCTTCATTGTTTGAATAACACGATCCAACTATATAACTGCCATTATTTAAAATGGACGATGCCTTTTTTAAAAAATCTGGATAAAAAATAACATTTGGTTCAAAAAAACCACAAATATCATATTTATTTAAATATGTATACATAATATAATTTTTAACAGCATTTTTTTTATTGTCACACATTTTAATAAGTATTAGTTTAATATTATTAAAAATACCTTTTGTTAGAACAAACCCTTCTTCAGTTTCTTCTATTTCAATATTTCCCATTAGATCAATAATGTTATCATCAACATCAGATGAAATATCTGTATCTATTAAATATAGATCTGTTTTTTTATTAGATGCCAATGATAAACTTTGTATAAAATCTTTTATAAAAGCATATCGTTGTTCTAAACAGACAAGTATTCCTATGCTTGTTTCATCGAAGGACATATATCTTTAATATCCTGCACTAAGTGTGTTAAATTTTGATCTTTAGCAAGGAAATCTATTTTATCTGAAATAAAAGAAAATTTGATATTGTTTTCTTCGTTTATGGCATCTTTGTTACCGCCAAATATATTAAAGCATTTATTTTGAAATAATGCTCCATTGTCTTTCTCTGCTTTTAAGAATATAAAACGATTTAATTTTTCATTAATGCTAAAATCAATAGATTGAACATAATCAATAGGTATTTCAAAACCGCTAAAAAATACAGCAGAGAAAACGGACTTAGATTTTTCAACTATTTCATCTATGCCATCTTTATATGAAAATTCATCATGTACCATTTGTTTTACAAACCATTTAACATTACATTCAATTGGTTTGATGGCGTTCATTAATGCCCCTATTTTTATTGGGCATTTCTTTTCTAAAATAAAATGTATACACTCAAATTGAGTGTTTTGATTTAAAGCAGATTTAAATGTTTTAATTACATCATCTATGTTATTAGACTCTTCTTTTAAAATGATTAAACATGTAATTCTTGTTGTTATATCTTTTCTAACTTTTTGTATTTTTTGTTCTAATGTTAGATCTTTTCCCCAAGGATCTCTCCTAATAGCCATGCACAATCTATTCTTAATTACATAAAATTTATCTGTTTCATCTTCAGCTTCAATAATTTCACACCCAGCATTTTTAAACTTTTCTAAATTTCCGTATTTGCATCCAGTCTGGGTATTTCCATATTTATCAGAAAATACACAATACTTACAAGCTGTGTCCATAAACTTATCATTTTCGCTCAAGGTCTTTCTCCTTCTATAACAACATAATGCTCAATAAATTTAATGTTTTTAATACTTAATCCAAGATTGTTGAATTTTTCTTTTATAGAATCAATAGTTAAACAAGCTTTCTTAACATCCCATCCTTCTATACATTTTCCATAAATAATTTCTTGGGCTTTTCCGTATTCGATTTGCCCTGTATATATTCTTCTTGCAACAGAAACTATATCTGTAAAGCCAATTTTTAATAATCCTTTGTGAGCAAGTTTAGAAATCCATTGTGTTAATACAGAATCAATTTTATTATATGAAACATAGTCAATAACATTCATGGCAATTATTTCTTCTGCTTCATTATCTTCTAAGTGTTGTTCTAAAATAGTTGGATTGCCTTCAACTATTAATGGATAGTCTTCTTTTGTTGCGGTAGGATCAATATTTAAATATCCATTTTTAGCTAAATGTTTTTGATTTATCAAAAGATTTACTTTCATATGTTTTCCCACCAGTTCTTTTTAATTTCATTTTTAAATAAGATATCCCAACTATTTAAATAATTATCAAAAGAAAACTTATTAACAATAGTAGATCTTGCATTATTACAAATAGCCATTAAATGTTCTTTAGAAGATATTACTTTTTCACATATAGTTTTCATTTGTTTAAAATCTTCGCATAAAAATCCATTTTCTCCATGAATAATAATTTTTTCATTTTCTTTTGTTTTAAACGCAATTGGACAACAAGCCGAAGACATTGCTTCTAACATAGATAATGACATTTTTTCATTTTTAGAAAAATTTAAATAAACAATGCCTGTCTTATATATATTTAAAAGATCTTTAAAATTTCTTCTATTTTTATTATCTAGCATAAGAAAATTTAAATTTGATGTTACATAATTGATCTCATTATGATTTACTTCTGATTTTCCATTTATATAGAAAAAAAGATTTGTTTTTTTAGAGTCTGGTATAAACAGATTTGTATCTATAGACAAGTCATTTAAAAACTTAGTATTTTGTATTCCTAAATAAAAAGATAAATAATCATTCATTCCAGTAAAACTTAAAAATAAATCAAATGCATATTCATTTAAACTATAAAAACATTCTTCGTAATTTTGTAAAAGGTATATGTTGTCTGGTTTGTTTCTAAAATCTTTGTTCCAAGGTTCTTTGTTTTTTCTTGGTAATACATAAAAATTGTGATTCGTTTTTGCTAAATCAAACAATATTCTTTCATCATATAATTCAGTCAATATATTAAGAGTTTGTTTGTTCTCTCTTAATTTCCAAACTATAGCATTAATTTGATTAGGCATAACATCTCCGCCACAATAGTTTTAATATTGTAGCAAGTGTCTTACCTAAATCAAATCATTCTCCAATTTTTTCTATGATATATCTTACTAAGCCATGTCTTTGAACATCTTCCGATGTTAAAAAAACTTTTGAAATTTCTGGATGATCTAATTTTTTTATTATCCAATCTAAAGGATTTCCGTCATTGTGTGGCAAATCACTTTGGCTTTTATCGCCACAAACAATCATTTTTGAATTTAAACCCAATCTAGTTAAAAACATCTTTACTTGTTTTTTAGTAGCATTTTGTGCTTCATCTAATATTATAAAAGAGTTATGGAAAGTTCTTCCTCTCATAGTCTCTAGTGGACAAACTTCTATTGCTCCAGACTCTTTTAATTTTTTAATTTCGTTTTTACTTATAAAATCAGAAAATGAGTCAAAAATAGGAACCATAAAAGGATCTGTTTTTTGCTCAATATCTCCTGGCAAATAACCTAATCCATCGCCACATTCAACTATAGGTCTACTGACAATAATTTTATCTGTTTTACCGTCTAATAAATAACCGATGGCTACACCACAAGACAAATAGCTTTTCCCAGTTCCAGCTGGGCCTGTACAAATTGTAAGAGTCGATTGATTTATAGCATCAAAAAATATGCTTTGATTTGGTGTTTTAGGCTTTATTCTTTTTTTATTTGTTACATCCTTATTTCTTTCTTCTTTCCAATTTTCTTCTTTTTGTTTATCCTTTTCCTCTTGATTTACAAAGTCTTTCCACTTAACGATTTTCTTTCTATTGCCCATTTTATATTCTCTGCAAGTATTTTGCCGATTTCGGCATGGGAAAATGAAAAAGACTTATTTATACCGTTTTCTGACTTTTTTAGTCTGTCGTTTTCATTTGTGTAAGCCTCTCTCATAAATTTTCTGGTTTTTGATATATCTAGTTGCCACCAGATTTCATCCCCACGCCATATGTCGTGTCTATCCTTAATCATATCAAATACTTGTGATTCAATGACGGGTATCATCCAACCACAACTATCATCCATATAATCTAAATACCCCGAAGAGGCTGGTACAATTGGGGTTTTTCCAAAACACATAGCTTCAAATGCTGGTATTGACCAAGCTTCACCATGAGATGTTTGTACAAAACAATCTGAGTTATAGTGTATTGAACATATTTCTTCTTCTGAAAGTCTTGTGTTTATTAAAGCTACTTCTGGTAAATAATTAATTTTTAAAGATGTTGCTATTTTATCGCAAAAAGAGAAGAATTCTTCTTGAGAACAATTAGTTTTAACTAATAAGCAAACATTTTCATCTTTAGAAAATTCTAAAAAATAAGACATTAATAAGGAAGCAAAGTTTTTTCTACGATTAAACTCACTTATAGTATAAAAAATAAACTTATTATTATTCTTAATTGGTTCCATAAATTTGGGAATTTTATATGAAGTAAAATATTTATCCGTGTTTGTTGCATGAGGTACTATTTTTATATCGTTTTTAACACCGCTTTTTATACATGCATCATTCATTTGTTTATTAAAAACAAATACAGAATCCATGCAATTTAAATTGTCTTGCCATCCAGAACCTTTAAAATTATCGGTTTCATACGCAAACATACCTATATTACAATAGCTAGAAACATATTGCATATGATTTGGTAGTGTATGCTGAATAATTACATCAATATTATTAGGTTCTTTTTTTTCTATGTTTTCTATATCTTCTGGTATTTTTTCTAAGTTTCTTTTATCAAAAATCAATGGTCTACAAAAAGTATTTATACCAATAGTATTTAGGCTTCTAATATATTCAATAGCAGCTTTTGCATAACCAGTAGCGGATCTATAATCACTAATATACAGAACATTCATTTAGAAACTCTCATTTCTTCCCAATGATTAATAGATTCTCTTAATTTATTTAAAAAAGCAATTATTGATTCTCTATCTGTTTTCATTCTGTTCTTTTCAAATTTGTTAAATAATTTTCTTTTAAAATCAAATTTTACTTTTTCAATTTTTTTTGATTTTACTGATAAAATGTTTTCAAATGCTGCGTCAATAAATTCGTTATCTTCTAATTTAGAGTAATTAAAATTTTTTGCCACTATATTTATCTTTGGCGAATTCCAATTTTTTGCTGGTTTTAACTTTGATATAGTGTTTATCCAAACATTAGCGGATTTATTATAACTGTAATTATCTCTTGCTGTAGATGCTATCTCAAATCGCTTTCTACTTCTTAAGAACTCTGGCAAAAGAATTAGATCTTTTAGTTTATTTGCTAAATCTATTTTATCTGGATTAGCTATTCCACGATGTGTTTCACTTTCAACGCTTAAAGAATAGTTTATTGGTGTTGCTAATATAGTTTCTGGCATATCTTGCATTGCAGAGTAGTTAACGCAAAAAACTGGCACACCACAATATGCAGCTTCTACCTGTGGCATTCCAAAACCTTCGCATATAGAATATTGAACTAAGCAATCAAATCCATTGTATATTTTTGCCATAGATTCTTTAGAGATTCCATTTTTTGTTCCTGCTGTAAAACATGACTGATTTTTACAATTTAAACAATAAATACAATTACCCTTCCATACAGATGGGAAAAAATAATTACATTCCTCACAAAGATATGTAAAAAATATTCTGTTTGAAACTCCTGACTCTATCAACATTCTTGGTATGTTCCAACCAAGGTCTGGATAAGATGTATGTAGATATAAATATGTTTTAGATGCGATCTCTATAGGTAATAGAGATAACAGTCTATTAAATGCAAAAACCAGATCTGGAAAAAGTTTTCTTTTTTGGTTCCTCATTACAGAACCAATTACAAAAGAATCTTCTGGTAAACCTAATTCAAGCTTTAATTCTTTTGGATTATCAAAAGGAACAAAACAGTCATCTGCTGAAGGAGATGCTATATCAATAACATTGATTTCTGGATAATTAGATAATAGTTTTTTTGCCCATATAGAATATGTAAGTATAGCATCGGCACAAGAATATAAAGATATCCACTCTTTTGTTTGTCCAATGCCATCAACTGGTGGCATATATACCCAATTATAGTATTCTCGTAATGGAGAATCAGATATAAAAGAATCCATCCACGGATCTCTAAAAGAAATAACCGTGTTTGGTTTAAAGTCTAAAAGAACATTTTCAAAAACATATTTACCAAAAACATTTTCTTGATCGGATAAAAATACAGATAATTGTTCATCTGACATATTAGCAGGAACAGCTGGATATATTTTCCAAGGTACAGTTTCATCTACCTTGTCTGTATAGCTAGATATTTCTGCTATTTCAAATTGATTTGTACTATACAAACGAGTAAGAATCTCCTTGCCATAAACAGAATATCCCGTGTTTAAAGATGTGCTATCATTGACAAGGAGAATCTTATATTTTGACATTTTAGATTGGGTATCCTACTGGATCTTGAAAGAAAGAGTCTTCTTCTTTTTCGTGCTTATTAGTTGGTGCTGGCCAATGAAACCTAGTTACTACAAATTTAATTCTATTTCTTTTCATGCCAGTAGTTTCATCTTTCCATGAATCACTCTTGGCAAATGTTTGAACTAGAATTCTAGAACCTTTAGAAAAGTTCTTATTAATTAATTCAGCTGTTTTATCCCAAGCTTCACAATCAATATAGGCAGTTCCCTTTTTATCGCCTTTTTCTCTTTTGTATGGAGGATTAACCGCCAATGTAAAGTTTACAACTACTTCACCGCTACTTGTTTGCACAAGCTTTGGATCACGAACAAAATTGCCAAGAAAAATACACTCGTTCATCAAAAACTCCTTAAAGTTGGTTAATGTCCTTTAAAACCATAGCATCTGTTTTGCGATCACGATCAACACGAATCAAAACAGTATTTCCTACAAATACTTTATCTAGATGCATTTCGTAAGCATCTGGAAATATTATAGCATTGTCTATTTTACAAGAAGAATCGGATACAGTTAATCTAGCCATTCTTCTACCAGGATCTTTTCCATTTTTTGTAACTATTTCTTTAACATCTAATATTTCAACTGACAATACCATAAATCCAGTTTTACCAAAATAAAATTCTTTGCATGTTGTATTAGCAGATTGATTTTCTATTCCATCCGTTAATGAACATGATAGTGCTATGCCAAGATTTTCTCTTTCTGACCAAACTTTCCAAGATATTGGATCATTATATTCAGTTGGAGGATTTTCTAACATATTATATAAATCAGATGTTAATGAAATACGATTTTTATTACTGCATCCACCACCTTCTTTTTTAGGTTTTGATAAAGCTAAAATGCATTCTTTAAGATTTTTTGTTTCTTTGCAATTTTCTTTAATCCATTCTTTTTCTTTTTCTGTTAATTGATTCCAAGTTTCTAATTCAGATATAAGTTTTTGTCTATACTCGCCACACCAATCAAAACCGCCGACAGCAATAACTTTTGCTACTGATGTAGAAGAAATAGAGTCTGAACAATAAATTAAAAATTTAATCCAACTATCTATTTTTTCAGATTGAGAATTGAAGCAAGAAATAAGTTTACTTATTTGTGAAGTACCTATTCCTTTTATATCGGACAAGCCAAACCAAATAGATTCCCCATCAGTATAAAAGTTTGACTTTAACATTCTGATATCTGGAGGATATACATTTATATTATAAAGCTTTGCATTGTCTATTAGATCGGCAACTTCTTGAGAGCTATCAGCTTTATCTTTTGCGTAAAAAAGCCAACTCGTAAAAAATTGTACTGGGAAATGACTTTTTAAATAAGCTGTATCATATCCAGTAAAGCCATAGGCGGAACTGTGACTGTTTGATACCGCAATTCCATTCGCATAAAAGATATGTTCTTCATTATCAACTTCAATATCTAATGTTTCAATAATTCCTATTTTTTTAATTGACACGATTGATTCAGGCTGCATTGTATTTCCTTTATTATAATGCCTTCGTTATTTAAAATATCGCTTTCCCAAAATCTAATAAGTTTTAGTTTATTATCAAGACAAAACTTATTTTTTACTTTGTCTCTATAAAAATTAATCTTTTGAGTATTCGTTTTTGGCCCATTTGGATAAATCTTTGGATTAACATGAAAATAATCTCCGTCTACTTCAATAAATAAATTATAATCTTTTAACCAAAAATCAAAAATCCAACATTCTATAATCTTTTCTTCTTCAAAATTTAATTTTAATTTTTGTAAAATACTTTTCATTAATAAATGAGGCTTGGTTTTTGTATGTTTAAAAGCTCCTTTTTTAATTCTGTTTAAAGTAGCTATAGACATTAATTTTTTTGAAAACTCTGAATGTTTAATTCCTGTATGACCATGAATCAATCTTTTTTTAGCAGATATTGATTGTTTGTTTTTAGATTCTTTTGATGTTTTTTTACCAATCCTATACAAAGACATCTTTTTACCATATTCTGAATTTTTCTTATTCATCCCTAAGTTCCAAGGTTTTTTGCCAAACATTGGATTGTTTTTACCAATTCTAGAAATTTTTGCATCTTTAGACCATTTTTTTGATCCTTCGTATCTACCACATGCATATTCTTTCCAGAAAAAACCGTTTTTATTTTTATTTCTTAAAATTATTTTTGTTTTTTTATTGCATTCTCCGCATTTACAAATAGGTCTTATTATTTTAACTATTTTTTCAAAATAGTCTTCTAAAGAGATTTTATGAGAAACTATATGTTGAGCCATGGCTTTAGAAAAATAAACATTAGAGCCTCCATAAAATTTTTTAATTTCATGTAAGTTTTTATTACATAGAAAACATTTATTCCAAAAATTCTTTTCTATTTTCATAGTATCACCTATGACTTATTACACCGATTATTCTAGGTCACACATAATACTATAGTTTTTTTCTAAAATATCATAAAGCGTTCTTTTTTTACCATCAGAACATAATATTTTGTGATTTAATGTGCATTTTAACTTTTTGCCACTTGATGTTGTTATTTCATAAACTTCTTGTTTTCCATTATTTATTTTATCTTTTACTTTAATAAAAATATTTTTTTTATATTTGATAGATGGAGCTAAAACATAATCATTAATATTTAATTCTTTAAGTGTTTTAAAGCCTTCTTTTGTTTCTACTACAGAATCTGGAGACAAACATTTATTAAATGAATATCTTTGACTTGCTTGTATCCAACCAAATAACTCTTCTGCTTGTTCGTCAGAAATAATCTTTGCTTTTTTAGCACCGTCAATAAACATCTTTTTGCAGTTAGCCATTTCTTGGGTATTTTTTTTACCAATAGCTTTTCTCAAAACATCAGCTTCTTGCAAGTTAAATCCAGCAACAGCTTGTGCTATTTGCATAGCTTGTTCTTGAAAAACTAAAGCGCCATAAGTTGGTTTTAATATTTCATCAACGGATTCATGATAACTAGGAACTTTTTCTAAGCCATTAACTCTTTTGCAATAATGTTCTGTCATAGAAATTCCATCTTCGTCTAATGCACGAAGACAACCCGGCCTTAAAAGTGCGCCAAGAGCAGATAAATGCTCCATATTTTTGGGTTTTAATTTCTTTGACCATTGTTTACCAAGATGAGATTCCAATTGAAAAATGCCCTTGGTATCACCATTTGAAAAAATTTTCCAAGCTAAATCACAATATGGTAAGTTGTGTAAATTTATTTTAAGCTTTGGTATTTTTCCATTTTTAGATGGTTCTAAAATTGGCCACTTACAACCACAATCAAATTTATAAAAATCTTCCATTATTACCTCAAGATATAAAGCCCTTTGCAGTACCAGAGTTTTCATTTAAAGAGTTTTTAAAGTTAACTCTCGTAGCTACTTTTCTATGTAGTTGAATAAAACTTTTCAATAGTAAAGCTGTTTGTTTAACATCTACTAATGCATCGTGAGCATTTGCTGTAGAAAGACCGAAAAATTCTCTTAAAGTATCCATTTTATGATCACGGAGTTCATTAGAATTATCAAACCATTGAAAAATAAAATCATCTAAATCAAAAACGCTTCTTTTATTAAATAAGTTTTGTTTTCCGTTTTTATCACAATCGCCAAATTCTTTTGCTAAACGATTAATAATAATTAAGTCAAAATGCCTAATGTTTTTTCCAGCTGCTATTGGAGCAAAGAAAGTGTTTCCTGGTTTTGGATTATATTTTTTAATAAACGATGTAAAAGATTTCCAAACAATAGAAAGATCTGGAGCCTTTTCTAATTCTTCAATGCTTTTCTTGTTTATTTCAAGAGCTTCTTTTTCCAATTTTGAAAAATCCCTTGGTTTAATCAAGCTGCTATATTGACCAAGCTCAGTTAAACTTCTTGGATGCAAAGCCATCGCTGCAACTTGTATAACTTCACAAGTTTCTGGGTTTACACTACCAGTTTCAAAATCAAAAACAACTATAGTTGAATTATTCATTTTCTTCCTATTCTAGATCTAAGGTTTTTTTAATTTCAAGTTTCAATGTGCCTTCTTCATCATATTTTAAATCTACATAAAACTCATTGCTTTTTGCAGCTTCTAAAAATTCAGATTTAAGATTAACTTTTCCTCCTAATTTAAAAACCAAAGCTTTCATTAACATCAATGTTTCTTTTATAACAACATCTTTTGTTTTAATTTTTTCATGCAAAGAAACAAGTTCATCTTGTAGATCGCCTTTTCGTTTCATAAACTTTCTCCAGCAAGAAGTTTTTGAACGCCCATCATTTTATCCAAAACTGCAACCCCAAGAATATCAAATTTAACAAGCCCAATAGATTCAAGATCAGACATTTCTAATCCAGCTATATTTTCATGAGATGTTTTATCATAAATCATAGGGCATATATTTTGTAAATTCTCAGAGGCAATTACTATTCCAGCAGCATGTTTGCTTTGTGATCTTTTAGTTCCTTCCATCCTTATTGCTTGGGCAAAGTATTTTGCATATTGACCTTCTAATGTTCCGTCATCTTTTAGTTTACAATATGGATCTAAATCTTTTTGGCAATTTTCTAAGGCCCATCTAATTATAGAAGGTTCTTGTCCTTCATCTCTCATTTCTTGTAATTCTTCGGTTATTTCAGCTTCATCTGGAATATGTTTTGTTATTAGATTGCTTTCTTCAAAGCTACAAGCAGCGTGAATACGCAAAACATCTTTTAAAGCACCTCGGCCTTGCATTCTTGTAAAAACAGATATTTGAGAAACTTTATCATTACCATATTTGTTTTTAATATAGTTAATAATCTCTTCTCTTTTTGATATTGGGAAATCACAATCAATATCTGGCAAACTAATTCTTCCTGGAGCATTACGACCAGAATTATAAAATCTTTCAAACAATAATCCGTTTTCAATTGGATTTATTTCAGTAATTCCCAATAAATAACTAACCATACATCCAGCGCCAGATCCACGACCTTTGCCAATAAGCCACCCCTGTTCTCTCGCCCAATTGCAATAATCATAAACAATTAGGAAATAGTCTTCTAAGCCAGCAGAAGTTATAACTTCTAATTCTTTAGTGACTCTATCTCCATATTGATTAAATTTTGGGTCTTCTTTTTTAAAAGAAAATCTTTTTTTCCAACCTTCTCTACAGAGTCTTTTTATTTCTGATGACGATGAACTATCTCCAGTTATTTTTGGCAACATAGGAGATTTCAAAATACTATAATCTTTGCACCTGTTAAATATTTCAAATGTATTTTCTATCTCTTCATTAGAGTTTAATTTAGAAATTTCTTCAAAAGACGGTATATGATAATTATTTGATTTAAAAAAACCAGAAAAACCAAAGTCTTCATCGTTTTGAATATGATTTCTAATATCATTTAATGTCTTTTTCATCGAACAAGCTAACAAAACTCTTTGGTCAACAGCATCTTCTTTTCTTGCATAATGAGCATCTGGTGTAGCAACGGTTTTGAAACCGTGCTTTTTTGCTATATGTCTTAAAGCTTTAGCTATTATTTTAGTCGCTGGTATGTTTTCAGAATCTATTAACTGTATTTCTAAGTAAAAGTTTTCTTTTCCAAATAAGTCTGCGTATTTATATGCTAGATCAGTAGCTTTCTTTTCCCAATTAGGATCAATTAATGACTTGGCGTGTTCAAATGTTTCTGCTCTATATGCTTCTGTTAAGTTTGTAAATAAACAATTTCCCAAGTCAGAACCTGGGTGACCAGAAAAAACAATAAAGGAACCATTTGAAATAGACGCAAGAGTTTTAAGGTCAAGTCTTGGTTTTCTATAAAAGTTTTCTGGAGAACTAGAAATAGAACTAGCTTTTACTAAGTTCTTCCATCCAATATCTTGTTTTGCAAGAACACATAAATGACTTAGTTTTTTATTATCTTCATTCTTTATTGTAGGTTCATTTTCACATATATAAAATTCACAACCAAGTATTGGATCAATAGATTTGGATTTTAACTTTTTATAAAATGAAATAGAACCAGATAAAGATCCATGATCTGTTAATGCACAACCTTTTAATCCAAGTTCTGATATCCTATCTGCTATTCTTTCAGCAGAAGGAAGTCCATCAAGCAATGAATATTGCGAGTGAACATGCAACGGAATCCAATTTGACATTTAATTCTTTCTAAAAAAACTTCCATAAATAAAAATTACTTAGACTTTAATTCGCTCATTAATTCATTGATTACAAATACTGACCAATTTTCCCATTGATCAATATCATTTTTCAAATATCCAGTAAATTCCCAACCACCATCAGATAGTTTATTTTCTAACAGACCCATACAATCAGTCGTCTTCATCTTAAGGTTATGAACAATTCCAAAATGAACTTTTCCAACATCATCACTATCATCATTAATGATGCCTATAATTTTATTCGATTTTACCAAACCTTTATTTAGGGCAATTTCTTCGTCTATCTCTCTCCACATAGCACTATTATACAAGTCATCAACATTGTCTAAATCTGATTGCTCAATATGACCGCCAATGCCTATAGACTTCATGTTATGTAATCTAGATTCATTGCCCTTTTTATTTCTTCGATAAGAAAATGTTTTATTTGCAGATGTAATAACGCAGTAAGGAATTACTTGTTTGTACTCAGGACTTTTTTCAGCAATATTTCTCGGAATCCATAATAAATTTTCTGGAATAAGTATTTCTTGTAAATAAAGTTGACAATCTTCACCTGTTAAAATTCCTTGAAATTTACCCAAAGAATCAAGCAGAGATGTTTTAAAAACCAAAATATTTTTTGAATTTTCTTCTTTTTGTTCTGGAATATCTGATTTTTCTTTAAAAGAAAATAAGTTTAAAAGTTCGTTTAAGCTGCTAATTTTTTCTTCGCTCATGTTGATTCCCTGTTAGTTTTACCGCCACCACTACCATACTGTTTAACCGCTGTGAAGTCAGCATATTTAGTATAAACTTTTTCTAATCCCAACTCAACTATTTCCTCATGAATTTTTCTACAAGTTGATACTCCATCTTGAAAATCGTCTTTATAAAACTTGCATAATTTACTGCATTTCCATTTATCTCTACCTAAATCCATAATTCTCATTGGAGTTTTGCATTTTTTTATTGATTCAAACTTCTTTCTTATCATTTCTTCTGTTTCTATAAGATCTTCCTTGTGAAAACATATAGAAAATGGTCCGCCAGCTTTAACAAAAAATATTGTAACTATTATATTTTCTTCATTTGGATAGACTTTGCTTAAAGCATAATGATAAAGTCTAAGTTGAAAATCATCAAATAGATCGTCATAACCCTTTTCTTTTCCAGTAGACCAATTTTTTCTTTCTCCTGTTTTCCAATCTATGTATTCAATTGTTTTTGAATCTATTCTGGTTATAAGATCCATAGTTCCTTTTAATCTTAAATTACCAGAAACGGTTTCTCCGTTCATAAGTCTAAAGTCGTATTTAGCCCAAGGTTTATCTAGCTCTATATCAAAATATTTTTCTGGTTCAACTATTACTCTATTCAACGGAGAAAACATTCCGTCTTTAAATAATAAAGTATCCCATAACCATTTGTCGCATTCCTCAAAATCTTTATCTGTCCATTCAAAAGTATTTTCTTTTTTGCTATAAAATTCAAAAGCCGACTTAATAGCTTGCTCTGGACAAATAAGCAAGGTATCAAACTCTTTATCCAATTCATCATCACGAAAATTTTTGGTCTTTGTTTGCAAACAAAGCTGTTTATTAGCTAGTAACTCTAGTGCTTTATGAACTATATTTCCTTTTACAGCTTTTTTATTAGAATCATCTTTAAAACCTAAACAATATGTTAAAAAATATTTATGCTGACACCATTCAAACGAGCCAGCTGAAGAAGACCTTAAATAGGTTATTATCATTTAAACCAACCTTTTTTGGTTAAAAATTTATTTAACAAAGATAATTCTTTATCTACAGATAATTTTGAATTGTCTATTATTAAATCAAAGTTTTTAAAATCGTCCAATTCTTTTTCTGAAGAGTGTGTATCACTTGAAATACCCCTGTTTAATCTTACTACATATCCACCGTTTTCTTGAATTGATTTAACTTCGTTTACAAATCTTACATCTGGAATAATAAAAAAATCTCTTTTTAAAGAATTAATTTTTGTAAATGTTGCTTGTATATGTATGTTATCGCTTATTTTTCTACAAATTTCAGTTCCAAAAAATTGTAAAAATTCTCTACCAGTCATATATGAATCATTTTTTGTAAACAAACCTATATCTTTTGGATCAATGCCAGAAGATTTTATTTTTTCATAAATACTTTCAGATACAAAATTAGGCATATCAGACCATTTATAATAAGTTAATTCATTTTTTTGTTCTTCGGTTCCATAAATAGATTTCTTTTTTATACTGAATAAATTTTGACATGTATCTTTTAAAGCTAGTGCAAAAGGTATAATTTCTACTTTTTTATTTAAAAAAAATCTACAATGATTAAAAAATGCATTAGCTAGCGTGTCTTTTCCAGCACTTTTTTTACCACTTATTCCTAATATTTTACACATTGCATATGTCCTTCAAATTTGAATTGGATGATCCAGGATCTTTACCTTCATATTTTGGTACTGCTATGTTAAAAAACCTACATAAAGATGACTTGATTTTTTCTCTTGCTTCAATGCCAGCTTCATCATTGTCTAATAATAAGATTATCTTATGTATATCGCAAGTCTCTAATATAATTTGTTGAGAATCAGTTAAAGATGTTCCAAATATAGCAACGGCATTTTCAATACCTTTTTCATATAAAGACCAAACATCAGCTGGACCTTCACATAAAATTATTTTTTTACTGTATTTAGCAGCTTCTATAGCATTGTGTAAGTTATATAAGTATCTTTCTTTTGCAAAACCTTTGTTATTTACCCATTTTGAATATATATAATTTTTGTTTTTAGATTCACATGATCCTTCGTGATATTGATTGCACTTTAAACATTTTTCATAATTTGATCTTCCAGTAAAACCGACAACATGAATTCCGTCTTGTGCTATGACTGGAACTATAGACCTATCTCTAAAAATGCCGTCATTTTTCTTTGAAGTGCCAACACAAAAATGTTCCAAGGTTTCTCTTTTATAACCTCTATTTAAAAAATATTGTGATGGTATATCCATACTTGAAATAACATTATGTAAATTCCAACCTTTAAAGAATTTTTTAGTTTTTGTAAATATTTTAATATCATTACAAAACTTTCTTTTTTCTATATTATTTAACTCTGGAATATTAGATTCATCAATTTTCAGTATTGATTGACAAAAGTCATATGTTTTTAAAAAACCGTATTTTATATCTTTAAGTTGCCCTGTCCAATTATTGTATTTGTTAGAAAGAACACCTCTAATAAAACCAAATGGTGTTGGCCTAAATATTTCTTCACAATGATGTGTATAACAACACCAGTTACCTTTTAAAGTATTCCCATCTAGATACATACAAAAAGCAGTAGGATTATCTCCACCATGTATTGGACATGGAGCAGAAATATAATTCTGTACATTTTTATATTTAATGTCAAACATATCTAAGAATATTTGAATATTCTCAAATATTTTTTCAGACATAAAACTAATCTTCGTCTGATCCAAAGAAGTCAATTGGCTCATTTCTTGACACCTCTTCTGAAATAGTAAAACCGCTATTAGTATTTCTTAGTGAGTGAAAATTATTTCTTGTAGGCCCTTCAGAAATCCTACCTATCTCATATTCGCCACAAATGTTGATATAATCACCTTGTGATAAGCCATTTCCATGCCTACTAATAATTGGTATTAACTTTAAATTATATCTTTTGCCATTAGCTGCTGGAACTTCTTCTGCTAATTCCTCCTCTGATTTTCTTTTATATATAGAAAAATTACTGCATAACCAAAGAATTCTATCAGAACCAGACGCTACATCTGTATCTTCACGATTTATACCATCACGATTTAATTGAGTGAATGCAAGACATGGCACTCCGTATTTTACACAAAAATTATGCAAAGAAGTCATCAGAAAGCCTAATGCTTGATATTCAGCCATGTTTTTACTTATAGAATCATCACTCATTAGCTTAATGTAATCAAATACTATTAAACATGGATTGGCTTGACCGCTTTCATTAAGACCTACTTTTTGCATTATCCATCTTCGCATAATGCCTGATGTTTCTTCAAAAGGTTGTCCGGCTATTGATTTATAATAATAAGGTATTGATTTAAGCTTTTCTTTAGCGTTGTTTATTTTATTTTTACCATCTGGCAATGATATATATTTACCAGTTTCTATGTCGTTAATTTTAACTCCAGATATTGACGCTAACATTCTATGCCAATGATCTTTGTTAGACATTTCAGTATCTAATACTAAAACTGGTATGTTTAGTTTTTCAGAAATGTTTAGTGCTACGGCATCTCCAAAGAATGACTTTCCGGTTTTCATTCTTGCGCCAATGATGTTTACTGTGCCAGGTCTAAAACCACCGCCAATACATTGATCATAAATAGGAAAACCACTCGGAATACCTATCTGAGTAATAGGATTATTTTCCAAGTGTTGTATATATTCATCTATGCCATCGCCAATGAATTTTGGAGCAGAATCTTCACTATTTGATAAATTAAGTGTAAAATCAAATATTCGTTGTTCTGCTATCCCAAGTATATTTGATAGCGTTTCATCTCCAGTAACTGAGTTTAATTCACCGCTTGCTAGATCTATTTCTTTTTTTAATGAATTTGCAATCTTTAATTTTACAAGTTTTGCAGAAAGCTTTCGTGTATTTTTTAACTCAACAGGGAGAATGGTTAAGCTATTAAGATATTTTTTTTCATCTTTAGATTCAAAAAATTCTTTATAACCAAGCGAGTTTGCTATGGATAAAAATGTTGGAATATCTATTTTTTCATTTTCATCTTGATAATAATGTCTTAAACATTTGTAAACTATTTTATTTGAGTCTATAAAAAAACAATCTTCATTTAAAATATCTGAAGATTCAATGTATGCATCTTTACCATGTTGAAAGTAAGAAGATAAAACTGCTCTTTCAGCTGCTGGGTCATGCATCATCTTGATAAATTCCTTTTAATACATTTTGGGCAAGTATATAGATAAGATCCTTCTGATAACCTAGCCAATGAATAAAACTCTTCTTTTTCAACCCTTTCTTTAGAACCGCACTTTGAACAACTAACATCAATTAAGGATTCGGTATATTCTGGTCTGTAATTTTTTTTAACCTTTTTTATATTTTTTTCAACAAGCTCTGGATGTATTGATAAATCATCAACAAAATTATTTACAAAATCAGAGTCTATAGTTTTATTCGCCAGTTCTTTCTTTTTATTTACTCTTTTTTTAGTCGATTTTTTAGATTCTGGTTTAATACCAGTTAAATTAAATAAAGCTTCTTCTACATAAGAAAAACTTTGTTCTTCTAAAGCCTTGTTAAGCAATTCTACTATTGTCATTTCTAACTCTCCTAGCTATTTGTAAACTGTTAAACATATCTGCTACTTTATCTACTTTCATGGGCAAATACTCAACACGATCAATAATATATTGAAGTTTAACAATGCTAAATTTTAACTTTTTAGCATAATCATCTTGTTCAGCAGCTATAGCAATTCTTTCTTCTGCCGAAAGATATTTTATGTCTGATACATATTTGCTAATAGTTTTATAAAAACATTCTCTATAATAATTAAGTAATGCTTTTTTAGAACTTATTTCTTTAGTCAGTCTAAATGAAAAATTATGAAGCAACAATGCTGCTTCGCCACATTGGTCAGAAGTCATTACTTTTAATTGATCATGCGATAAATTTAATAATCGCATACATTCATTTGGATTTTCTGGAGTAAAAGTTAAGCCTAGATTATTTTCAAATGGGCTATGCAAAGACTCAAAAAAATCTTTATTACAATTTACATTCCAAAATTCTGTTTCTCCACTCATCTTCACTCTCACTACATGGTAAATCTATATATAATATTCCATTTTTTTCACAAAAAAGCCTTTTGTTTCTATCTCTAGCTTGCGCTTTAGCAAAATTTAATTTATTGCCATGAAAAAACGGTATGTATTTATAATGCTGTTCTCCATGAACCTCAACAATTATTTTCCTCAAAGGCAAGAAAAAGTCAGCATATAAACTATCACAACCCGGCAAATAAACTTCTTCCAAAATTCTATCTATTGGAAATAACTTTTTTAACAATGCCCTAGCTTTTAAATGATAAGAAGATTTTTGTTCCGAATCTGAGGATTTTCCCCAAATAGACCAAGAATATTCTTTGTTGTCTAATCCTGTTACTTTCATGGTCTTAGTATATCATCTATTTCTTTTTGCAAAAGAGCTATCCATTCTGGCTTTTCTTTTAATAGTTTATAAAGCTTTTCAGAACCTTGCACTTTTGGTATTTCTGATTCTTCTATGTGCCGTTTTAAATAGTCAAGATTCATCCAAGCACCAGATTTTATAATTAAACCTAACTCCATGCCTAGGTTTATGATTTCAAATGTTTTATCAATGCCGACACCGTACCTAATATAACTATCAACTTCCATGCCTGGAGATCCAAGAGCGCAAGATTCTATAAGCCAATGAACTTGTTGACCGACTTGAACTTCTTTTCCATCTTGATTAGCAGTCCATGCTTTATCATATTTCACTCTTAGTTGAACATCGGCCTGATATTGTAAAGCCCTTGATCCCTTTTCAATAAAGCCACCATACATGCCTTGGTTTTGAGCCAAGTGCATAATAGACCAAACTATAACTTTTTGAATGGGAACTAGATTGGACGCTTGCCTACAAAAACCAGCAAACATCTTGTTGCCAGAACCACGATTTTCATAACCTATACCTTCATCCATTTCTCTTTCATCACAAAGAGAGCTTACCGAATCAATAATGATTAAAGACCTTGGATGCGTCTGAATAGCTTTCATTGCTAAATTTAAATAATCTTTAGCAGTTAATATTTTTTCTGGAACAGATCTATAAATTGTTAGTTTTTTAGGATCTAAACCTTCTATACCATGAATATTCATGGACTTTAAACGACCTTCAATATTTAAGTAATAAACATGACGGCCTTGTTTTTGACACTCAGCAGCAAATGATAAAGATGTTAATGTTTTTCCTGTTTTGGGATGACCACTACATGTTACCCAAGAACCTTCTGGTATCCCTCCATGTAAACCTAAATCTAAAGCAGGGCTAATAGGTATAATTTCTGGTGGATTATCTAATAAATTGTCTGCCGTAATAGCAACTCCTTCTGCATATTGCTTATTAACTTCAGACATAACTCTTTCTAAATAGTCACTACTTTTAGATTCTGACTTGTCAGATTTCTTGGCCATCTAATTCCTCTAGCTTTCTTTTTAAACTTTTGTTCTGCACAAAATTAGGTCTTTGATCCAAGTTTTCTACTTGTGTGGTTTTTATTTCCTGTTGAGCGCTTTTCTTTTCTATGATAGCTATTTCTTTTTGAAGAAATGGAGATTTCAAAGAAATAACTTTAACTCCATTTGGAGTTCTCAAAGATTGAAAAATTATGGACTGAGAATACTTTTTAAGCAAACTATTTGCAAGCTTTATTTGATAAAGATAATAATCTTTCCAAGGCTTGTGATTCCAAAACTTCGGAGGAAGTTCTGTTTTATTAAACTTAGCATTTCTAGCACACATTGTTTCTGCTAAATATTGAGCAGCAGAAATCCAACCACCACCAAATCTTGACTCAAATGTTCTCGTTTCAGATTTTTTGCTATATTTGTCTTCCATGATTTAATATTAAAAAGTCATTAATAATGACTGGCCTTTCATCTTGCTTGAGAAGAGTTAAATTTGGAACTAGCCATTCTTCAGTTTTTATTATGTCTCCATCTTTATATCCTATTACATAACAACTTCCGCTATGAGAACCAAAAATGGAAAATGCCAGATTGGAAAAAAAATACCCCTCTGCATTTTTTGGCAAAGTATCTGCAATATTAGATCTATATCTAATTTTTAATGATACAATGTTCAATCTATTTTGTAATAGATATAACTTTAATCTAAGCCAAGAAGGGATATTATCTCTTTCTGGATGACCATCATCTTGATAAGCAGTAGTTCCATCGTTTAATTCTGCTATCCATTGAGCAGAAAATACATTTTGGTGTTGTATATAATCATCTTCTATAAGCGTTATCATTATTCTGTCCTATGTATGCAATCTTTATATTTTGGAGAATCATAAATATTTTTTTGTTCATATTTTATAGTGTCATCTATCATAGACTGGGCTTGTGTCATAGATACAGATCCGGGTCTTTGATCAAATTTTAATCCTGCTTTTTTATTCGCCATTTCGTAATAATTATTTATCAAATCTTTTGAAAGATTTAAAGCTTTACATAATTGATCAATGCTTAATAATTGACAGCATTTATCTATAATTATTTTATGTTCATCTGTTAAAACCAATTTTTTCTTAGACATTTATGCTTATCCTTTCTGCGTTTTTTAACAAACTTGGATTTTTTGTTTCTATAAATTGAAGGTACAAATCATAGCATTCCTTATTCACCGACTTAAAATCAAACCTTTTTCTTCCTTTAAAAGCATCAAATCTCTTAAGGTCTGATGGTTGATGAACCATAGGATTATAGAAAAGTCCATTGTCAGGACCATCTGTGCAAACACGAACAAAATATCTTTGTAAATTACTTGGCTCAGTAATAGATGTTTTTGCTATGCAAGACCAATCTTGTGGACTGATTTCTTTGTTATTAAAATCAAGACCTTTTACTGTGGTTTTATGATCTATGTATTCATCATTCATTACAATCTCCTTTTTTAGTATAAAATACTATTGTATCATTTTCATTTTTAATATTTGCTAACTGAGTGATAAGTTTAGAATCATCTGGATCTGTCTCTGATATTTTCATAATACCACAAGGTCTAAACATTCCGCTTACTTCAGTTATAAAAGACTTATCGTTACAATAACAACATTTTGCCATCACTTTCCATTTAAGACTTTCATCTTTTTTTACGATAAATAAATCAACGAGTTTTTTGTTGCAAGAAGAACAAGAAAGATATATATGACCATTATCTGTTAAAATAGGGTCTTTGCTTATATTTACTGTTTTTCTTTCGAGCATATACTACCTACCATTTCTAATAGTTCAAAAACTTTTCTTTCGCATATTGATTTATCATCACCGTCAATATAAAACTCTTTATGTTCATACTCAATCGGATTTCCATTAGCTCTATTTTGATTATCTTTTTCATGCAATGAATAGTAAACAACAATCATAGCTTTGTGTGGTTTTGTAGGATCGTTTTGCTTTGCTGATTTAAAAAAATTTTCATTCATTTTCCTTCCTCCACATATTTCTTAACATTTTTTATTTTATTTAAATTTAAAGGCTTGTCCATTTTTGGCAAATCTTTTACTTCGCCAGATCTCCACCAAGGAGTATTACTTTCTTTTTTTGAAATTCCTGCGTCTGCGATTTTTTCTCGCATAGATTTTTGGTCTTTTCCTTTGCCTTTTGTTTTTGCGTTTTTTTCTGCCCATTGTCCTATTGTAGTTACATTATTACAAAATACAAAAGGACTTCCAAAGATTTGATAAAGTTTATTTTGTTTGCATTTTGGGCATTTTTTAGGGTGGTTTTTATGAATACTTTTTTCTATTTCAAAAGAATACTCACAAGAATCACACTTATATTCAAATGTAGGCATATTATTCCCATTCGTTTTTATCTTCATCAATATCAACGCAAAAACTTATATCCCATCTAGTTTCACTAAGCTCTAAAGATTCTGGCGGAAAACCATCCCTAATAACATTTCCATCCAAATCAAAATAGGCTACTAAAACTTCTGGATCTTCTGAATTCTGATTTATTTTTAATACCGTCATTGGAAGACCGCCAGATTTTAAAACAACAATGTCTCCACTAGAAAATGATTTTTCCATGTTTACTCCGACCATTCTGACGAAGCACAATTTGTACAGAATTTATTAAATGAATTTTCTATAACATTTACATGGTTTTCTGAAAACCATATATCTCGCAAAGAAGATTCATTAATATCACCAAATATTGTATCAAAATCATAGTCATGACAACACAAAAATAATTTGCCAGCTGCATTTACATGCAAATAACCAAATGGTCTTCCGCCTATTTCTTTGCCATGAGAACAACCGACTACACTTTTCTTTTTTAAATGTTTATTAATTGCTTTTTTATTTGATATAATACCTAATTCGTGTAATTTACCAGCCCTATCAATAAGGTGTGGAACTTTAAAACAATTAACTTCTGGAAAAATAGACTTCGCTAACTGAAGCTGTCTTTCGTTTTCATTTGGGGAAAAATCAGGAGCTTCAAAACCAAGCTCTAACCAGCCATTGTTTTGATATTTGCTTGTTTCATCTATGCCGTTTATTTGTATAGAAAAAGCCTTGTTTGATACCATATCTCTTAATGTCATTCTTGCGTAATTTATATTGCTTATAAGTTGTCCAAATTTCTCTTTTTTAATTCCAGATCTTTTTTCCCATAACTCAGCTTCAAAAGCTGGTATATTTAAACATATTCCGCTTATTATTCTTTGGTGTTTTTTTATTATATCTGTTTTGTCTGGAGTTAAATTTATTCCATTAGATAATATCATTGTATAAAGGTTATTTTTATTTAATATTTCCAACATTTGCTCAAAGTGTTTATACAATAAAACTTCATTATAATGGGCTGTATATAAACCATTAAACTTTTTTGAAACTATGCCATCTTCTTTTGATCTTTCTTCTAAAATATTGTTTATTATCTTCTCAAATAATTCTATGGGCATCTGAACTTTGCCTTCAGATGGATTTGGAGAATATCTAACAGGACAAAACCAACACTTAGCGTTGCAATAACCAAATGGATCTATTTGAGCTTGTTCTATTTTCCATTTTTTTAAATTGTTATTAATTAATTCTTTGATTTCCATAAATACATCTTTCTAGATAATGCAAGAACCTCCAGCGCAAGCCAGTTCGTTTTGCACATCAATAGTAGAACTTTCTTCGATCATATCTTTATAATCTATGTTAATATAACTTTCTTTCAACTTATTCCATAATTCAATATTGTACATATCTTTTAAAGCATATGTAGCTTTTTTAATGTCATTATTAAACATTTTGGAAAAGTTAATAATATGATTTTTATAAATTTTTTGCATATCACTATTAGGTTCAAAATAACCTAAAGCACAAGAACAGGCACTCCACAAAGAACTAAATTCGTATGATTTATATTTATCAAAAAGTTCTTTTGCTATAACTAAAGATTCTTTTCCATAAATTTCTTCTTGCTGTTCAATTGTATAAACAGCGGTAAAAGGTGCTTGTTCATAATCTTTGTCGCCACTAGAAGCAATTAAAGATATTCCAGCCAAATAATATCTATTATTATAGATGTAATCGCACACAATAGACCATTCATTTTCATTCACATGTATTGTATTAGAAACATTGTGATTGATTTCTTTGCAAACACATAATTGTTCATTTTTTCCTGGTATTACCCAATTATTATAAGTTGACACAACATTATCTAATAGTTCTGTGGCGCTTAAAGACTCTTTTAGTCTTGTGCCTTCTTGACTTTCTACACAAAATCTAATGCAATCATCTGTTTTGTTTATTGACCAAACAGATTCTTCACATGCTTGTGGATTTTTAGATTTAAAAAACTTATACGGAGCTTCATTAGTATTTGCTTGGACTATACGAAAATATTTTTGGCTATGGTCTGGGTGAATTCCAGATGTTGAACCTAATAAACAAGCAGAATTTCCTTCTGGTTTAATACATGTTGTTCTGGCAGCTGGATTTATTTTCAATGCTTTTGCATATTTTTCATTTGTTTGTCTTACTATTTTAGCTCCATGCTGTTGAATTTTTGGATTTAAAAGTATTTCTGGATGATGCTGCATACCATTGATCGAAACACCTAACAAAGCTTCTTTTCTAACTATCTGTTCAGTAATCTTTCCAAGATAAGAAAAATTAGTAAATGAAGCTTGAAGCGTTCCAATAAATGCAGCAGCTTCACACCTTTCATAAAAATCTTCTGGGCATGTGACCGTTTTTCCATTAATTGTAGAAAGGTTACAAAATCCCCAACCAGAAAGACCAACTTCATCTTCTGGCATATCGTCTTTACAGTTTTCCTTTGTAGTAATTGGACCATCATAATTTAACAAAGCAAGCTTTAATTCATCGCTATCTTTTTTATAATAAGCTCTTGTTACCCATGATATTTCGCAGCATGGATTGCACAATGCATCATAAAGATCAGCCCAGAAAAAACCTGGCTCACCAAATTGTTTAGTAGCTTTAAATAAATTCTCAAATACTTCTTTAGAAGAATCTTTTCTGTGCAAAAGAGCAGATATATTAGCTCTGCCTCTTTGTGGATTAGTAAAATACCAATCGCCTGTTTTTGCATTAATCATTAATTCATCATCAGCAGAGAATAAAGCTATAGTAGCCGATCTACGAACACCGCCACTAATAACGGCATCGGCAGAATGCATGACTATATCAAAAGCATCAATAGTACGAAGTTTAGATAATCCTTCAGAAACGCATTTATCAAGCAATGCTTTAATATTCTTTAAAGCTTTTTCAAGAGGTTCATGACCTGGGGCTGTTCCAATGCCAAAACCTAAAGGTTCGCCCTTCTTTCTAATTGAAGAATAATCAAAATGAATATTACAATCTTTAAATTCTTTAAACTCTTTTACCGGTTTATCAAAATATGAAGAAAGCAGTATTCCAAGAGCATCAGCCCAACCTTCAATAGAGTCATCTATAACATGTATTTTGTGGCTTATAATTTGATTTTTAAGCCTGTTTTCAGAAAAACTGGGCAAAAGTTCGACATGGTGTTTTTGTACGCTAAAACCAGTTCCTGAACCGCATAAAAGCAAATAAAAACATTCTTGAAAAAACCTAAGTCGATCACAATAGCTAGCTGAACAATTGTATATTCTTGCATTATGTTTAAGTATTGGCTTGCCACCAAACTGTAATGCTCTTTGAGATCCAAGTATTTTTTGATCTTTAATCATTCCATAATACTTTTCAATGTCTTCAGAAAGACTTGGATATACTTCTATCATCATGTTTTTAACACGATCTACGCTTTCTTCCCAAGTTTCTCTTCTTTTTTCATTTTCGATCCATCTTGCATATTTAGAAATGGCTGTATATTTCTGCAACTCTGTAATAGACATGGCAGTTTTTTTCCTTTTAATTTTTTATGATCTTATGTTTGGACTGGAATTTTTACACCATCTTTTGAATGATGGCAATCAAGAAATATGAATTTTTCAAAGATTATTTTTTAGATGTGTTAATTAAATTTGATTTACAATGAGGACAGCTAACATCTTCTTTTTTTTCAAAAATTTCTTTTAAAATAAAAAAAGATAATTTACATTTTGAACACTTAACACTTGCATTATTAATTGGCGCATAACGATTAAAAATATAGTAATCACTCATCTTCTTCACCAGAACTTTGATTAAAAACTGTTTCTATTAAATTTTCTAAATCTTCTAATGGCATTGATTGAATTAAATCAATTATATTATGTGACAATATTTTTGCATCTTCTTCTGGGATATTTATTGATAACATTTTTTTATAAATATTTCTTCTAACATACAATTTAACTAAAGGTCCGCCAGCTTTTATAATTAAAGCTACTCCTTTTGGTGATTGGCAAGCTTTTAAAAGCCTTATAGCGTTTATAACCAAGCTAACTATAGTTAGTATAGTTATAATTCCAACCGCTTCGTATTTTTTGAATACTTCTGATTTTTTAAATTCGTTTTCTAATTTTTCATGCAACTGCATGATTTTTTTACCTTCATGTAAAACATCTATCTCTGAAAATTTTCCATTGATTTTTATTTCTATCGTAAATCCATTCTTTATTTTGAATTATCGGCTGTTCTTTTTTAATAAAAACTTTTTTATCTTCTATTAAGTTGAAACACTCTTTATTTATACCGACAACAAGAAATAATATTAACTCATACATGTTGCACCCAGTTGTCAATGTAAGACTTATCTATATTATTATACACGGTTAAGTCTGTATGAATTGACATTCCTGGTATACAACTTACTAATTTTTTAGCTTTTTTATTTATATCTAAAAATATTTGATGATCTTCTGGATGAAAGTTTCTAGTCCACTTAAAAAAACATGAATAGTCATCCTTTAAAGTAGCCACTTTTGTTGCAAAAGTCATTGTTGTTGATATAGTATATTTCCAATGAAAGTTCTTTCTTAAAACTTTAGTAACCTCTCCAAAATTATACAATTTAGAATATTTATCTGGATGATCATATAAAGTTACATAATCTCCAAAAAGCAATCCTTCGTTTAAAGCATCTATTACATTTCCATTGTGTAAGTAATCGTCTTCTAAAAAGTATATTACTTTGTCATCATCAAATCTATTAATAGCATCCTCTAAACAAGCCATAAAAGAACCGGCATTGCCCAAAGATGTTTTTTGATGTGGTATATTTTTTATTAAAGATAAAGTATCTTCTGACGAAACATTATCAGCTAAAAAAGTTTTAGAACAATCATTAAATTTAGAAAGAAAATTAGACAAGCATTTATCTTTGCCACACATTTTTGGCTTTTTATAACTATTATCGCTTATCCTATAATAAATATGCATTTACTTTTTTTTGCTTAATGAATTACTTACTCTAATAGCCCATTCAACTCCGCTTGTTCCGCCCCAACCCAACCAAGCAACTACAGCAGGGATAGTCCAAGGCTTGGTTTTATATTCTGGTTTAGATTTTGCTTTTTCGTAATTACCACGATGACGATTGAACTGGGCCATTCTTTTTACTGTATCGGCAGAAAGCTTGGCATTACCAGCCAAATCTCTAGCTCTAGCCCAGCCAACAGGAGTCATGCCTTTGCATTCCTTTCCGTACTTACGCTTCCATTCTAAGACTTTTTTAGCATTGTTTCTTGCTGATTGAGGAGCATCATATCCTTCGGCAGCTTCAGAAAAATAATTTTCAATATCATTTTTGGCTTTTGACTTTTTATCTTCAGACATATAATGTTCCTCAACTTGTTTTTTTACAATTGCTAAAACATCTGAAAGTTCAACCTCTTCCCATAAATACCCCGACTTTGACTTTTTTGAACTTCGTGGATGACCATTAGGCAAAAGATCATTGTCCTGTTTATAGTTTGGGTTTGATGGACGATTGTTTCTTAATAGATAAAGAAATGCTTTAATTCTATTTAGACCCCATCTAGTTCTATCCATTCCTGGGGCATGACTTGTGGAATATGCACCAGCACCACGCCTAAATACAGCTTTTAACTGAGCCATATTAGCTTTAAACTTTGGATTTTTTGCGTTGTGTTCTTGCATTAATTTTCTAATTTTATCTTCAGTTTCTTTAGAAACTTCTATATTCTTATTTGGTTTACTGGCTGAATCTTTTGGGTTCTTTTTAGAACCCCTTTTTCTTTCTTCTGGTTTTGCAGGTTTTTTTCTTGGATCGTTTTTATCTGGACGGCCATACTGCAAACCTTCTGTATGATCAAACATTATTATCTCCAATTTTTTCTAGTACCATTAGTCCATTATTGTTTTTTAAATCTTCAACAACTTTCCAGTTTTTATTTTCATCTAAAAATTCATTAATTGCTACCAATATACCTTTTCCATGTCCAGTTTCATTTCTTTTTCCAAAACTTACTGTATCATGAAAAATCATAAACTTATTAACATTTATATTATGTTTTGATAATTCTGTTTTTATTTGTTCGTAATTATGAAGAGTGTCTATAAAAAGAAGATCTGTGTTTTCAATGTTTATATCTAATGTATTTCCTTGTATAAATTTAAAATCTATATTATTTAAATTGCATTCATTGATTAAATTATTAAATTTTTCTTCTGCTCCAAAAGAACTCGGATGTTTTATATCTATGCATGTTAACTTTTTTGGTTTTGCAACAACAAATGCCCATGTAGATACTATACCCCTAACTCCCATTTCTGTTATATGCGAGCATTTTTCTCCATACTTTTTAAGTATTGGGAGATGTTCATTTATATCGCTAGCAGAGTTACAATGATTTTTATATATTTGTTCTATCATTTTAAATTAACATAAATAGTTTTTTGTCAATTAATTGTTCTGGGAATCCATCAAAGTTCGAGTAGGCAAATGTTTCTTCCTGTCGAATATGTTTTTCCATATCTTTCCTGCGAACACGAAGAACACCAGCTGGCAAGCTATCACCAGTATCAAAATCTTTAAGATTGCCGTGACAATCTCCCCAGCTATTAAGAATAATAGCGTAAGGATCTGAACCATTTTTATACCCATCATCAATTCCTATGACACACATTTGATGACCCCAACTATCTGTCTGACGATGAAAGCCATCAGAAGATGGTTCCATGTTATATCCAATGTCGCTAGCTGTAGTGCATGGATAACCATTTACAATTGCGTCACGAAGATCATCCCAACTCTTAATTAGAGCAGCAGACTTTACAGGATGGAGTTTTGCTTCATTAACGAATTCAGTAGGTGGGCCTGGCTTATCGCCCCACTTACTGGCTACTCTTCCTGAGTATTTCGGAACATTTGTGAAGTTAGATCGTAATACTCCAAACTTAATAACAGCATCTGCCATCCAACTACCGAGTGAACCATCGCTGCCATCAAGTTGTCCACGCCCAATAAATACTCGCCCCGTACCATATAAATATGGAGGAAAGATAGGATTCCACTCTTCTCTATCGCCCTTCATTAGTTTTTCTGTAGCCATTAAGTATTCAATTGCGTTTTTAGCGCCAAACGAAACGCAATCACCAATTTCTTGGCCATAATTTTCAGTATCTTTGCCCAATACTTTACGAACTACATCATAAAGCATTAGCTTTTTACCTTTAGTATCTCTGCTGGCACTAAAAATTTTTAGATCTTTAAAAGAGCCATCATCTTTTAGTAGATCAAATTCTGATTTGACAAGATCGGGATTATTTTTTCCTGCCCAACCATTAACTGTTCCATCTGTATATAACTTTGAAATATCTGACATGTTAATTCACCTTATTTAAAAGCTTTAAATCCAGCAGCAATTTCACGCCATGCAGAAGCAAAATCTTGTTTAGTTACCATCTTATTATCTTTGTAAAGACCATAAAGCTTTTCTTGGATTTCGTTAAAAACAATTTCCCATTTTGACCTATCTCCACCAACAGCAGCAATTGAAGAGCGATTAGCTTCTGCTGTCTTTTTCAAAATATCTTCTTGGTCATCAATAGTTCCAGCAGCAATAGCAGCAGCTATTCCTTCAAATGATTTGGCTAAAGCATTAGCCTGTTTAGCCTTATCAGATTTAGATAAATTGATTTTCGTTTTAGTCAAATTATAAATAAATGGAGAAAGATTATACTTTCCCTCTGGAAAATTTGGTTCTGGTTCTGGATTAGGATTGGGGTTTGGATTTGGTTCTGGTGCAGGAGGAGCTTCATCGCCGATAAGAACATCGGTAGATAAGAATGCTGTTCTTGCAGCAGTCTCGGTAATTTTATCCTGTTCTTTAACTGCATAAAGATATGTTACGGCAACAAGAGCTTTTAGTCTTTTCGGCTGAATTCCAGCACCAAAGAAAACACCGCCATTATAATCTCTAACTCTTTTTTCGGTATATCCATCAAGAACTTTCCAAGTATAAGTAGTTTCTACTAAATATTGAGGAGGGCTTTTGATCGGGCTTACAGATAAATCAACAAGTTCTCCAAGAGCAATTGGTGTTTCAGCACCAACAATTTTTTGATCTGGAATTACAAATTTTTCTGCAAAAACATTGAAGGAAAAAACAAGTGCTAAAGCAAAAGACAAAATAATCTTCATTTTTTGTTTTCCTCTATCAAACATTTGTCCGTGTGTTTATGTGGTTGAAAATTTTTAGAAATATAAATTAGGGCAGTAATTGCTGCCCCAAATATAACTACAGTTACAATATCAAAAATTACTTCCCAAAATATTTTTTTTATCAATTCTGTCCTTGCGCCTTCTTTACAGCAAGAATGAAGTCATCGGCAGTAATCTTATTTGTATCGCCATCAAATTTATTAATAAGAAAAGTTAGAGCAGAAATAAACCAAGGTTCTTCTGTGAGTTTGACTACAGCAGCAACAATTTTGTCATCGCTATCGCCAGGAATGATTGTGGTAATCCACTTCAAAGTGGAAACAATAAGACTAATAGAGCGAGCTACTTGTTCTGGACTAATTGCAGTTTTTACATCAGACATGATTACTCCTGTTAGTTAAAATGCCAACTACATTTTATAACATATAAATTGTTTTTCAACACTTCTTTTTTAACATCTAAATCATTTTTTCCAGTTATTGTTTCTAAGACACCTTTGTTATTTGAACATATAGCCCAAGAAACATCTTTGTTCTTAACGGCTTTTAATAATGATTTAACAACTAAGTTTTTAGCAGGAAAAGACTTATGACAAAGTTTATTTTCTATTTCTATTTGAACTTTCTCGACATCAAACATATTTCCTATGCCAATCCAAAATCTATATCTAGTCCAAACTTTTAATATTTCAACGCCTTTAATTTTTTCAATAGCAGATACAATTTTATCAGTAATGTCAAAATTTGTATGGCCAACCCAAAGTTTATAAAGATTGCTGGAAAGACCATGCTCTGCCAAAGGTATTACTCCTTGCGGAGTCGATATAACTCTAACATGTTTAATAAAATCATTTTCTTGATCAAAACTATCTTTTTGCTCTTGCTCTTCAAAATTTTTAATATCGTTATTTGTTTTAGGAGTTAATGGGTCTTCCCATTTTAACCATTTTATTTTTCGCATTTTCCATTTTCTTCTTTAAAAAACTTTCTATATTGTTTCCAGCCAGAAAAATTTCCATATGATCTATTTGATTCCGAACACGGTGTTGCACAATGTTCAAATGGACTCCAATGACCATCGTTTTTTAATTGGTCGTGTAACGCATAATCTTTTTCATAATCTATTACGCCTTCAAAATTTAAATAACTAACTCTAGCGCACCTTGCCACGCCAATTTTTAAAAGATTTTTTTCCTCTGGAACATTATTGATGTGTTTATCTGCAAAAGGTATGTGCCAACATCCAATGTCAACTTTTTTTGGTATTGATTTATCTATTTCTTTTTTCATTAAAGTAGCTAATTCAAATATTTCTGGTTGAGCATTTTTATTTATTCTAAGTTTAAAAAAGTTTTCATAATCTGTGGCAGTAACAATTACAGTAGCATTAAACCAAGGTTCTAATAATCTATTTGTTATTTGTTTATGTAAGCCAAGTTCTTGTAATTTTGAAACACTATCTATCATTTTATCTCTTGCTTCTAACCATATTTTTTTAGCGTTTTCTTTTTTTTCTTCATCCAATTCTAAAAATGCTTGCATACCAGATTGATTTTTTCCCCAATGAACAGGAAAAACAGGATCATTAATAATTTGTTCTAAAAACTTTTTTGTTGGAATAGCACGACTACTAGCAGCATTTCTAGATAACATTCTGTGCGTATTAAATTCAGACAATATAAATCTAGGAAAAATACAAACAAAACTTGTTATTCTTTGATTGGACGGGCTTATTGAATCGGCTACTATTTCAGCAGAAATCATTGTTTTTCCTTTATTAAAAAAGCTTCAGTTGGTAATACTACTGGCCTTTCCCTTGTTTCGTTTTGGTTTGATATTCTTTTCAAAGATTGTTCAAAGGAAATTAATATATTTTCTGTCATTCTTTTATTGTTTGTTAATATTCCATACTCTGCTAAAGCATGAACTATAACTGGCTTTAAAGCCCCAACACTTAATAAAGCAAAAAAGTCGCCAGTTCTTTTTATTAAATCAAGCTCGTCCTTATTATTTTCTAGTGTTTCTAGGTTAACTTTACAGTAAACATCTTCTTTGTCTAAGAAAAAAGTTATAGAAGATAAATCAGACATTTATTTTTCTCCTCATACAATTTCCTTCACAAAAAAATCCGTTCTTTTCATAAAAAGAAATCATATTTGATTCACAATGTAAACACAATTCATGGCACATGTTATCTTTTGCAAAATTATAACAATGTTCTAATAGTTCATAAGATATATTTTGTCCTCTGTATTTTTTTTGAACACAAAGATTTGTAATATAGCAACTATTTTTATTTTTTTTAGAAAATAAATCTATAGTTATAGTTCCAGCTACTATGTTATTAATATAAAAACAAAATATTTTGCTGTTCTTTTTCAACAAATATTGAACAAATCTTTCTAGTTCTATTTTAGCTATAAAAAATACACCTATTTCTTTAAGGCAATCAGAATAGCCATTGTATATATCATTTAATGACAATTCTTTAATTTCCATAAATATAATCCGTTATTAACGAAGCTGTTTTTTCCCATGTTAATTTTTTCATTTCATCGTATGCCTTTTTATTAAAATTATTTTTAAGGTTTTTCACCTTGATCATTTTACTTGCAAATTGATTTATAAAATTGTCATCAAGATTTGGCCAATATCCTTGACCAAAAAACCATTTATTATCATATGCTTTTACTAATTTATCTACATTTACCAATTCACATATTTCATTGTTTATAAATTCTTTATGAGCAGTAGCATTTGTAGCTATACAATTTTTTCCCATAGAAAGCATTTCTGCTAATTCCATATTCCATCCTTCAGCCCTAGCAGGAAAAACACCACAATCTGCATATGACATCAATTCAAATAATTCTTGTTGTGTTTTAAATCTATGGCTAATCTTTATTCTTTTGTCAGAAGAATAATAGCTTTCCCAATTATTTCTTTCTTCTTCGTTTAAAAACGGATTGTCACAATGCATTATAAGTTCAACATCATTGTCAGATGGGAATGCCTTTTGAAAAGCTTTTATTAAAATGTCATGACCTTTTCTTATTTCCCATTTACCAACATTTAAAAATGTAAATTTGTTTTTGTTTAATGCTTGCTTTGGTTTATCAAAAATAGAATGATCAACACCAAACGGAGTTTTAAATATTTTTGTTTTAACACCAGAGTTTATAGCTATATCAACAGCCCATTGAGTTGGCAAAAAAATTATATCCATACAATTCATTTGATGAACTTCATGTTTTTGTAGTGGCTCTAATTCAAATATTGGTAATGCAGTTCTAATTCCTTTAGATGGATGCATAGATAAATCATTTTGATGCCAAATTTTTAAACTTGAAGCATCTTTATCATAAAAATCAGACTTTTTATTTAAATCTTCAAAAAATTGATAATCATTTATAGATTTGTCTATTTGTCCTATTGGCCATAAAAAAACATCGAGCTTTTTAGCAATTTCTTTAACTATGTTCGTAGATACTATTCCATATCCAAGTTGGTTAACTGGACATACTATATTAATCTTTTTCATTCGTCTTCTTTTCTAGCAAAACAACCCCAGACATTTCCATTTCAATAAGTCTAGCAGCTTTTTTTTCTGCTCTTTGCCATTTATCTTCTTCATAGGTCATTATTAAAGACCTTTTCTTTTTGTCTGGGAGAATGCCCCATATTTCATAGTATACGGACATAGCAGACTCCTATATTGAGACTGCTATTAAATACACTTTTTTTTATGACAATGTTTTAATGAACTTCTCTAACTTTATGCCAAAAATTTCTTTTAGATAACCTTTTTGACACAAATTGAATATACAAGAGTCTAACTCTTTTGATCCAAAACGACCAATTGATTCAGATGGTTTTTGCTTAAAGTATAAATTTAACTTTTCTTGTATTTCATTTTTAGTTAATAGGCAATCGTCTGGAAGTATTTGATATAAAATGCTTTCGATTGATGTATCAAACTTTTGACCAGTTCTACCATTTCTTTTTGCATAATGTGTCTTCATAACATTGCCTCCGTTATGAAGTCATTATAGAAATTTTAAGATGGTTTGTCTATTTCGGTGTTTTGTTTTTTTCTTAAAAAATCAAACTTTGCTTTGTTTAAATCTGTTATAAACTCATATAAATCACTTATGTTTAATTTATAAGAATGTTTATTTATAAACAAAGTAATGTCATTATTTTCTTCTGCTGTTTTTACTTTAAAATTAAACATTACCATTCTCTAGGACTTGGTGAATTTTCCCATTGAAAATCATGAATTGTTTTACCAAAAAGATGAGCTATTTCATGTTGTATTAAAGCCGATTCAAAAAGATTTGTTTTGTTTATATCCATGTTTTCAAGTTGACCAAAAAACATTTCTTCTTTTGAATAATCAGATTTTACTTTTATCCAATCATGTCTAAAAACGGTGAGTCTTTGATCTGGAAAACTTAAACACTCTTCTTCATGAGCAAACTTTGATTTTGAAAAATCTGTAATTACTGGATTTATCAAAATTAGCGGTTTATTTTTTATTAAAACAACTACTACAGAAGCATTAATTCCAAGCTGATTAGCAGCTATTCCAGCTGCTTTATTCTTATTTTTTTTATTAAAATCTTGTATAAAAACAACAAGTCTTCTTGCTATTTTTCTACCTTCTTTTATGTTTATAAAATTGCATTTTGTCTTAAGAAGTGGATTTTCCGTTAGAATCCTCATTCAAATATTCCTCTATGTCTTTATTTATCTGTTTAGTTTTAACAAGTCCTGGTGGTATTACAGCAAATCTACATGCTCCGTCCATTTCTATTTCTTGATCTAAAATAGCACATGCATTTTCAGATTTATGTAACGCACAATTACCGCATTTTACGCCAATATCTTTTGTTGAGTTAGTAGAAGCGCCCTCATAACCAACCCAAATACCTTCGCCTTTATCTAAAGGACCAATTTTTTCAGCAAGAGAAAGCAATGCATTAGCTAATTCCTTTTCATCATCACTTAAACTATCGTAAAGACTTTTTCCAGCCCATTCAGCAGCTTTTTCACGCATAATTTTTGCAAACTTTTCTGGCCCTTCAATAGCCACGCCTTGTTTAATAGCTTGATTCTTTCCCTCTTTGCCAGTATAGCATTTGCCTTGATCGCCCCATTTCCAACCGTTTTTACCATTGTCGCTGCATTTTTTTAATGGCATAACAATCTCCTAACTATAAGTTTACAAATTTTTAAGAAATATTTTTCCTTAAAATTAGATTTCATCGCATTTACATCCTTGTGAACCCATTGAATATTTTCCTTAGTGTATCCTAAATCATTATCTATTCTATCCATAGAAGCAGTTCCTAAATGATAAATTTCTTTACCGTTTTTTCTGCATAAATATTTTAAATGAGTTATTTTTATTCCTGTGTAAATACATCTTCTATTTTGTTTTAGGAAAATATCCCAAGCTTCTTCTTTAGTTATATTAAATTCTATATTTCTTTTTTTTGCGTTTTTTTTAGCTAAAGCCCAATATTTACCAGATATTTCTCCGACTGTTGAATTATTATATGCTTTTCTAGACATAATACCCCTAGTATTAAATACACTATACTAGAGGATTATTTGCTTGTTTAAGTTGGACCTATTGGGTTACTAAAATTAACAGCGCTTTTATTGCATCCGCAACCACCTTGTTTTGGTTGTGCTTGATTAACTTGATTAACCTGTCCTGCTATATTTTGTGGAATAGGAGCATTAAATATATCCCATTTTCCAGCAGGGCATTTTTCAGAAGCCCATGTATTTTTGATATTTAAAAAACAACCACATAGCTTGCATGTTCCTTCTGGAGTTTTATTTTCGCAAGAGTTACATATATTCATTCTGTCATGAAATACATTTAATGGAACACGCTGAAATCCAGTAGCTGCATGTTTAACAACTGCTTTTGTAAAATTAACAGCTTTTTGAAATATACCAGGTACTGGTTCGCTCATGGTCGATACTCCACTTTTAACCTATAATCTCTACAGTCTTTTATAACATTTTTATTATATGATTTCCAGCTTTTCAAATGCCCAAAAACAAAATGACATGTTTCGCATAAAACTACCAAATTAGATTCTTCAAGCTCTAAAGTTTTATCTATGCTAAATGGTATTATGTGATGACAAGTAAGTTCCTTTTTTACTCCGCACGACAAGCACTCACCGCTTTCTTTTATAAGTTTATCTCTTAACGATGACCATTTTCCTGATCTTGGAGTTCCAAAGAATATTGATTTTAAAAAATTAATCATTGTTTATTTTTAATTCTTTTGTTTCAAATTTTGATAAAACCATATCTCTTCTTTTGTCTTTACACTTATTGCAAAATCTTATGTTTATTGGATCTATAGAAAAAAACATTTTGTTACACCAACCAAGACAATTAACCATTTTTCCTTTTGCCAGATTTTGACTTTTTTTCTTCATTTGTTTCTCTTTCAAAAACTATTGCGTCTTTATCTTTTCCAAAGTAATCAAACTTTAATTTTCCTTTAAAACCTCTATTTTTAAAGAAAGTTATACTTTCCATATCATTTTCTTTAACATAAGCAATTATTTTTGAAAAGTTTAAATTTTCAACAAAATTAAGTAATGTAGAACCAAATCCGTTTTTTCTTAAAACTGGATCTATAACTAATTTATTTATTATTAAAAAATCATCTTCTTTTGAAAAAGCAATAAATCCAATTATAGTATTGCTAACTTGACAAATATATATAGATGTATTCTTTTTTCTAACATAATCAATAAATTCTTGTTCTTTCCAGCCGTTATTTGTTTTTAAAACCCCAAAATCAGGATCTTCTATTAGATTTGAATCTTCTTCTATTCTGACTAAATCAACTATATTTCTTTTTAAGGCGATTTTTGTTTCTGCTATTTTTTTCATGTTGCACCACGCTTTTTAATGCGTATCATTCTAACATACTTTTATCAGACGATAAGCAAAAGGTAATGGCGTTAAATAAAAACTCAAATGTCCGGTTCTTTCGACCATTCCTACACCGGAATAAGCTTATCACCGAAGGGTAAATACCCCAAGGGTTCTGGTTGGTAGCCAAACCAACATGGAGCAGAGAAGTAATAGTAAATCAAAAATTGAGAATGGACTTACCCCCTGTCCGCTCAAACCTAGATGATTTTACAAATCTATTTACTATTCACCCTGTAGAGGCTTATGGTAAAAGGCTCTGTTTTAATTAAATCTCTTAGAATATCTAGGAGATAATGGGGGTTTTATGCAAAATAATACCAATTTGGTTGATTTCTATTTTTCCATTCAGCAATATGAGATTTTGCTTTTATATAATAGTTCTTATATCCATCTATTGGGTTTGTTTGCTTTAATTCATTTGGCATAGCTTGAACAAATTCTGTCATTTCAGTATTTTGAACTTTACAAGCATATGTTAAACATTCTTTAATTATTGCTTCGCATTTATGTACTTTTTCATACCGATAAGTATATTCTCTACAAAGTTCTAAACCTAATTCACATAACCAAACAAAATTACCCATGCTTTCTCCTGCCCAAATAGTGCATGGGTGTTTGACATGAGTTGATTTATAAGGTGTTTTAACTCCATTTTGATTAAGAACTGTACAAAGCATTTGAGCCGTTTCTAAAGGCATTTTAACAACATGTTTGTTTACATGCCATTCAGCAGCTTGTCTTGGGTTTTTGTCTAACACAAATATGTTCATAACTTACTCCTTTAACATTTTATTCGCTTATTAGGGTGTAGTATTTATTATGAAAATTATATTTGATCATATAAATGGTTTTGGAAAAGTTTCAAATCAAGATTTGATTTATACACCTATTTTTGCTTACCCAGATATAAATGATAACTTTGATGATTTGCTTGAGCAAGGATGGTTGCCTTGGGATAATTATTGGTTTCAATCTCGAAGTGTCAGATACAACCTTTCAAAAATCGAATTCCATAAAAAAACAAAAAAACTTGCAAAAAAAATAGAATATCAAATTGGAAAACCTTCAAATGAAGATATTTTAAGAATTTCAAATTCATATCAATCTAAAAAAGGTTTTATAAGTGAACATGTTTTTGACAATGAATTAATGTTAGAAAATACTATACAATATTTTTATGAATCAAATCTAATAGGATTTGTTTGTTATAAACTATTTAAAAAATCATTCATAGGTGTTCAGTTTGCTTGGGATTATGAAAAACCGTCTTTATCTTTAGGAAGTATAAGTACACTAATAGAATGCACTTTAGCAAAAAGATCTGGGTGTATTTATTATTATATGATGGGCGGTTATGAAGAATGTTCTCTTTATAAAAATCAGTTTAATGGCTTTGAATGGTGGACAGGTAAAGAATGGTCAAGCGATAAAGAACTTTATCAAAGTTTATGCAGGAGAGATTCTTTAATAGAGATAAAAAATGTCAATTGTAATATATGAGCCAAGACAAGAATTAGAAGTTGAAACACCTAAAGGAAGAGGAAGAATTTGGCTCGTAACTGAATATGGTACTGAGATAGAAAAAATATTTACAGTTATATTAAATAATGGCTTAATATGGGAATTTACTAATAAGGATGTTGTTGCAACAAAAAATATAACTATGGGAAGAACAAATGTCGATTGCAAACCAAATTAAACAGTTTTTTTCTGTATCTTCTGTTGTTATTGTAGATATAGATAATACCGTTTTAAGAAATGGTATATATCCAATAAAAAAAATGGTTGATTATATAAATGAATTGTCAAAAGATCATAAAATATATATGATTACTGGAAGACCAGAATCTAATAGATCAGAAACTGTTAAATCATTAAAAAAAGCAGGATTGAAATACAATCGCTTAATGATGAATAACATTGGTGGAAGTCCAAAAGATCAGCTAGAGTCTAAAAGAAAACATGCACAATCAATAAAAGATAAAATTATATTAGCTATAGATGATAATCCAAAAGCTAGAAATGTATATAAAAAATTAGGCATTAAAACTAAATCTCCTAAAAAATGATTAAATTTATAACAAAAGCAGACTATAATAAAAAGTGTTTAGAAGATAAATATTTTATAAATAGATGGAATTATTATAATGATGCTATAGAACTAGCAAAGAGTTTAAGTCCTCAGTCTGTTCTTGAATTAGGTTGCTCATCTTTTCCGCTATGTTTAAATTCAACAAGAATAGATTCAAAATATAATAGTGAAATCAATCATGTTTTTGATTGCACAAAAACCCCTTGGGATTTTAAAGAAAGATTTGATTTATTAATATGTTTACAAACTTTTGAACATTTTAAAAACAAACAAACAGAAGTATTTAATCAAATAAAAAAAATAGTTAACAAAGCTATAATATCAGTTCCATATAAGTGGAATAAACCAAATAACTGTCATCATAATATAGATGAAAATACATTATTGAAATGGTTTGAAATAAAACCAACTTTTGAAAAAATATCTATTGACTCTAATAGAAAAAGATTAATATGTCTTTATGAATTTTTTTGAAGACATAACTATTTGTTCTGTAGATTGCGTTAATCATAAAAAAGCGATTGCAGCTATGTTGTATAGTATGCAATTCTTTAATTTTAAAGAATCTATTTTTATATCTGATGAACAAAAAGTAAAAACAAACAAAATAAAACATATACAAGTCAATAAAATAAAAAGCAAAGAAGAATATAGTAAATTTATTTTAGTAGATTTGAATAAATTTATTAATACTAAGTATGTTTTAGTGATTCAACACGATGGATTTATAATAAATCCAAACTCATGGGATGATTCATTCTTAGAATATGATTATATAGGCGCACCTTGGAAAAATGATGAATACATAAATAAAGTTGGTAATGGCGGATTTAGTTTAAGATCAAAAAAACTTTTAGAGTTTATATCTAATAAATATAAAGATAAACAAATTATATTCAATGAAGATTTAGAAATATGCAATCAATCATATAATGAATTAGTAGATAATGGTTTTAAATTCCCAGACATTAAAACAGCTTTTAAATTTTCTATCGAACATAAAAGACCTGAGTTTTTTGATAAACCATTTGGTTTTCATGGTTTTCCATTTACAAAAATAGGTATGGAATCAAAATTAAAAATAATGGAATGGAGCAAGAATGAAAATTTATACTAAAACAGGAGATGATGGAACAACCTTTTTGCCTAAAGTTGGGCGTGTTCCAAAAACTGACCCACACATTCAATTGTTAGGAAGTGTTGATGAACTTAACGCTTCAATAGGTTTAGTAAATCAAAAATATGTTTTAGAATTAAAAATTCAAAACGCTTATGATTTTATTGTAGACATACAAAAACATTTATTTGATATAGGCGCTGAAATAGCTACGGGCGAAGCAAGAATAGATGACAAGCATATTAAAGAAATAGAAGGCAAAATTGACGACATGACTAAGCTTTTAAAGCCATTGAAAAACTTTATAATACCTTTTAATCATTGTGAAATTCATCTAGCAAGAGCAGTATGTAGAAGGGTTGAAATTGATTTAGTCAAATTAATGGAAGTTCATCAAAACCTAAAGAAAATAGTTGTATATATAAATAGATTGAGTGATTTTTTGTTTACCTTGGCTAGACTTTTGGGTCCAGAAGAAAAAATTTGGCATGGATAATATATGATCAATTTACCATTGGCTGATAGACATTGTAGTGATTGTGATGTTTGTTGCACAATTTTAATTGTTCAAGAACTAAACAAGCCAGAATATACAAATTGTCATCACCAAAACAAAGGCTGTATGATTTATGATACAAGACCGGAAATATGTAGAAAGTGGTCTTGTTCTTGGGTTTTAGGTATTTTGCCAGGCGATGAAACCATTAGACCCAATAATCTTGGTTTAATGTTTTATCCAGCACCAAAACAAAATGATCTTGGTTTTGCCCACATGCTAGGTCAAGAAGTGTGGGAAAATGCATCTGATTCAGAATTAGGAAAATCTGTAATAAATTATATAGCCAAACACATGCTTGTTTTAATAAGGAAGTATGGATCAAATTCAATTAAATTTGCTGGCCCGAAAGAACAACAAGAAGCATTTTTAAAAATTGCTAAATAGATATTTCTCCTGGTATTCTTATATCGTTTGATATTTTTAATAAGTCCGCTTTAACATATAAGATGTTGTGAGTTTTATGCCATTCTGTTGGGAAGAAATTTTTAATTCTATTTAATTGAAATCTTACTGGTGTTCCAATATATTTTGCGGTTTCTGCTTTAGTATAATACCAAAAACTATTACTATTCCAAAAACTTATATGAGTTGGATCTTGAAAAGCTCCTCTTCCGTCAGTTGATGGAGTTTGTGTTAAAAACCATCCCAAAGGAGATAAGCAACGATAAGCTTCTTTCATAACATGGATTGGGTTTTTTAAATGCTCTAATGCATCGTGCGCCCTTATAACACCAACAGAATTGTCTTCAAAAGGCCAAGGATTATTTAAATCGTGTACGATATTTCCGTTTTCTAGATCAACAGATTTATATCCAGCAGGACTATTAAAACCGCCACATAGATCTATTTTTAAAAGACCGTTTAAGTCTGACCATTTTTCTGCTAATTGATATATATATCTATCGTGTATATTTAGTGTTTCCTCTTGAATAAAAGCGTTTTTCTCTCCATAACATGTATTTCCTTTATGCCTATAATATATATAAAGACATTTATCCAAGTGTTTTACATTTCCATGTATATATGTTCTGCAAAGAATGTCATGATCATCTAAGACATCCATTTTTTCATTATGTCCACCGATTTTCTCATAAAAAGATTTCTTCCAAGCTCTAACATGATTTGGTGCAAACCATATTTTTGAAAAGCAAGCTGCTGAAGGTTCAAAAGAAATCAATTCTAAAAGTTTTTTTCCATTATATTCAAATGGTCTATTTCTCCATCCATATACATCAGAATAAACAAATGGTTTTCCATTAAAGTCTATCTCTGCACAATTTGAGTAAACAAAATCTATAGATTCAGATTCATTAAAACACTTATGCAACTCTTCTAAACAATCTGGAGTTAATTCATCATCGTGATCAACTTCGACAATAACATGACCTTTCCCAGCCATTGACGCTTCTTTTTTAAATAAACCTATTAGTTTTGAATCTGGTTTGGATGAATTTATAATTCTTGGTTTTAAACTTAAAGAATCCAAATCAATAGTAGCATTGCCATTTGGTAAAACTACCCATTCAAAATCTTTAAAAGCTTGATTTGCTAAAGACCTAGACAGTCTTGGCAAATATTGTCCATTATTCGTAGGTGTTACTATTGAAAAGTATGGCATTAGTTCCAACTCCGTTCATCTAATATGTTTTCTTTTGGTTTTAAGTCGATTACTTTTGCTTCTTTTATTGAATCAAATGGTATAAAAATTAATATTTTTCCATATTCATTTGTATCTTTTCCTTCATCTATCTTAAAACAAACCTCAGACAAATTTGAATTTGATTTTAAAAATTTACTTTTTGTCGGTTTTAATTTAGCCTCTTTGTATATATTAGCAACGCTTTCTATTGTTTTTTCATTAATAGAATTTTTTGCTATTTCTTTAATCTTGCTCGTTTCTGCAACAATTATCTTTGTCTTAGATGAATTTAAACAAATATAAAAATCCGCTTTTGTCCTTACATCTCTACCAGGAACATTTTCAAATTGATTGTTTTCTCTTGGTATAAATTTCCAACATTCATAAATTATGTCAGATTGGTTATCACGACATTTAAATTGAGCAGTTTTATTATATTTATCACACCTATAATCAATCATTGATTCTTTATCTTCTTGTAATCCCACTTTTTTAAAATTATATCCATATCTATGATTCAGATACTTAGCTACATATTCTGCTAATTCATTTCCTTTTTTTATTCTATGCATTATTTTTTCTTTGTTAATCATTTATATCCATCTTTTCTAAGTATTCGTTTCTAATATCTGTAAATGACTTAATCATTTCTTCGGTATTCATTTTTAATTCTTTTTTCTTACGCAAAGAAAATTCTTCTAATGTCTCTTCATCCTTGTTTAAAAGTCTTACAAAGTCTTTAGATTCATTTTTTGGTGCTATTTGAATAACCGTATCATTTGTGCCGTCTGCATTTAAAGTAAATCTTTTTCTTACCTCTAAATTTACATATGGATTTATGTTTATAATATCTCCGCCGTTATCAATTATTTCAGATACAATTTCAAAATCTTCATCGTCTGAAAAACCTATTAGTTCTTGAAATTTTTCTAGAGGTATTAAAACCAAAGAACCGCTGGTTGTACTAATTTCGCTGTGTAGATCAGATCTTAGAGACTTCATATTCCTCTCCTTAAAAATTTAATCATAAAATAAATAAACACACCAATAGAAATGCCTTTAATAATATTTACAATTAAGAGTATCATTAACTGCATTAATCGTTTCAGAAAGTATTTGCTCCATACTCTTTTCTTCGATTTTCCTACAAATATATTTACCGAGACACCATGCTTGATTTACTTTTAAATGATTTGGACTGTGCATTAAAAACGGCTCTATAGTTTTTGATCTGTTTGTCAAAATTATAATCATTTTTAAGTTATCATTTGAATTTTTAGAATAATCAATTAATTCTTTTGCAACACTAATACATGTTTCATCATCAAAAAAAATATCATAATTATTCAATAATATTGCATGATCAAATCCATAATGACACGATTCTTTTATAATAGAAACAATATCTTCTAATGATTTTTCCAAATTCAAACAAGTTTTTTTATTTTCAGTAATTATTAAATTCTTATTATTCAAAAACTTTTCGCATACATCTAAAAAATATTTTGATATTAAATAGTTATTTGATGTAATAAACAAAATTTTTGATTCAGTAATTTTTAATTCTGGTTTTAGTTTGCATTCATCGCTTTTGTTTTCTATAAATGTTTTTAATTCATTTAAAAACTGAACCATCGGTATTCTCCATACATGTAGGACAAAATATTCTTTTTATAAATCTGTAATCATCTACTCCGCTATCCATTAAAAAAGTATGCCCACATTCTAATTCCGCTATCCACTTACCAAATTTTTTTAATTTAAACTTTTTAACCTTTTCATTTGCTGTTACGACAAAAATTTTTTTATCTTTATACATAATTGTCATTACAAAAAAAATTAACTCCTCAAAAAATGGTATTGTAACAATATGATTATTTTCTGTTTTTTCTGTCACCTTTTTTATATTTGGAAAATTTTCTTTACATAAAACACTAAGCAATGTTTTCCAAGAACACTTTAATTTTTCTTTTTCTCGTTTAGCTGTATCTCCAGCTATAACATAAAACTTTTCGTTATTTAATTTGAAAAAAACATTTTTCATTATTCACACAAAAGAAAAAACTTATCATTTTCAAACAATGGTTTTAGTCTCATGTCATTTCCAAATGTATCCTCTAATATAACAATGCATTTTGGCATAAAAAGGTATTCTTTTATATACTCGCTTTCTAATAATAATGGTAAACAATCATTATAATCATTAATTTTTTTTAAAAACTTTCTTTTCTTTACATTATCACAACCGATGTATTCTATCCAAACATTAAAAAAATATGACATGGCTATTTCAGTTTTGGTATTTGTATGATGCTTTCCAAATCCCACCCCATAATATATCTATTCTTAGCAAAGAAGTAATCAAGATTATTTTTTTTACAAAATTCAACGAATGTTATTATTTCGTCTTTGTATTCTACCCATATTGTAGTTTCTTTATTAGCTTTGTTTTGTTTAATAACAGAGTCTTTTTTGTAACATCCACAACTTACAGTTCTTCCATTCATTATGTTGTTTAAATAAATAATTTTTTCTTTTCCACAATCACATAAAACTTTAACCATCTTGCAAATCTGTCCAGATGGCATTTTTTTAGATTCTACTTCTTCTAATATTGTAAGTCTCCCTACCTTCATTAAATTCCTCCGCACAACTGTCACACATTTCTATCCAACTGTCACCTAATATACTATTCGCCTTATCTATCTTATTTATATTTAAAATTTCATTGCATATTTCACATTTCATATTTTCTTTTAAAGAACAATCAAAACATTGCCATTCTATGGTACTTTCTTCTAAGTAAATATAGTCTGGAATTTCTTCATTGCATGTTTTGCAGTTCATTATAGCTCCTTAAAAGCTTAAAGGGGGCTTTCGCCCCCTTCTTGCATTTATTAACGACAACGAAGCTTAAAAGCACGATGCCTTGAACTGCATCCGCCAGAACCACAAGAGTTCTGAACTACTTCCTGCTTTGTTGAAGTTTCAGCCTTCTTTTCTACTACTGGAGCAGCAGCAACACCGCAACTTCCATTAGAGCAAGAAGAACCACCACGAAGCCTGATACCATCCAAAGTCTCAGAACTCGTAGCAATGGCAATAGCCATAACAAAACTCAACATGATACTTCCTCCTAAAGAAAAAACAACGATTAGCAACACACTAACCATCTACTCTTTTATTCGACAACCAAGACAAAAAATTAACAGATTTATTTTTTTTATCAATATCAGCTATGACTATTTTAAAAATAAAAATATTACACATCTTAACATTTGATAAGATAGTTAATCTTTTTCTTTTTTATATTTAGCAACTGATTTAATTTCTGCTGCTTTATTATACCTATCTTTACACTTAGGGCAAATTCTATAATAAATTGGATTTTGTGATAAAAATTCTTTATCGCACCACCCTAAACACTTTGTCATCCTTGCATTTTTTTTAAGCATGATTGTTCCTTTAAAAGATATCTAGAGGTTTTCCTTCTGTAATAGCCATGGGTCGTCCAATGTTGTCTCTAATTTGAGCAGATAGATCCATATCTAAAGCTTTATAAACAGTAGCATATACATCGCCTATTGAGCATGGCTTATCCTTAATGTCTAAACCATCTTTGCTAGTAGAACCATAAGCTTGTCCACCCTTAATGGAACCTCCGCCTACTACTATAGACCAACATCTTGCCCAATGATCTCGTCCACCATTTTGATTAATCTTAGGTGTACGACCAAATTCGCCCATCCATAAAACTACAGTATCTTTCCAAAGACCAATATCGTTTAGTTCTTTTACAAGGTTTCCAAAACCTTTATCAAGCCGAGGGCCATTACCATTCCTAATAGTAGAAAAGATATTATTATGATTATCCCATCCGCCGAGATCCACTTGAACACAACTAACTCCCTTCTCAATTAATTTTCTTGCAAGAAGGCATCCCATGCCAAACTGATTCATCCTACCGCCATAAGCATCTATAGTCGCTTGGCTTTCGTTCTTTATTTCAAATACAGTTCTAAGTGGCGAAATAGTTAGATCAAATGCTTTACCATATATAGAAGCATGTGATTGTGCGACATTACCTAAACTTTCTCTGTCTTTTGCACCTTTTACATGAGGCATTATCTTTGCAGCAAACTCATCTTCTATTCCGTAGAATAATCTCTGCCTTCTTCTAAGACGCTCTTCTTCATTGCCAATTTCTGATGGTGGCTTTATATTTTCTGGAGGAACGCCAGGATTTTGCACAACAAAAGGAGTGTACATTGCGCCAAGGAATCCTGGCCCAATGCGTTGTGCAGTTCCACCAATTCCAATAAAATTAGGTAATGGCAACTCTTTAGAGCCAATCATAGAAGATACAACTGCGCCCATAGCTGGATATTGCACTACTGGGTTTGGTTGCTTGGCCGTATTCATTAAGAATGTGCCACGCTCATGACTGCCTTCATTAGTAACCAAAGATCTAATAGCCACCAAGTGTTTGAACTGTTCAGCAACTGTTGGCAATACCTCACTAATCTGCACTCCGTTTGCAGAAGTTTTGATCTGTTTAAAGTCTCCACCAGTTGATTCTCCTGTCTTCAAATCCCATAAATCCATATGACTTGGGCCACCACTCATCCAAAGCACAATGAGTCTTTTTCCCTTTTTCTTTATGGTTTCTTGCTGTGCATATAGATTAGATACTAATGCAAGAGAAGCAAATTCTGTTGTATGCTGTAAAAAGTGTCGCCTGTTCATTTTTTATCCCTCGTTGTATTGATAATTTCATTTCTCATAATTTTAAAATCTTTTGGAGCATTTATTTTTACTTTTGCTTTATTTATGCTTATCTTATCTGCAAGAAGTGTTATTACTATGTTTCCAGATGGAGTGAAAATAGTAAAAGACTCTCCAAAATTTCTTGTAAAAACTAAATTCCCTGTTTCCATTTTATCTCCTATCTTGGTGGGCGGTTTGATCAACAAGATCACGCAACTTATCCCACCACGGTAAATTGCTACCGCCCATAATTATTTGTTAATAGAATCCAATATAATTTTAATTGAATCAAGCTTAATGTTTAGTTCTTTTATTCTATTAGTAAGTTCCTTATTTTCATCTTTTAAGTTATTATTTACTATTTCAAAATCCTTGTTATCTATTTCTAGATCTTGCAACTTTGTTTTTAATATAGCTAAATTGATTTGATCTTCAGACTTTACAAATATATTCTTAAGAAACTTGAACATAAATCCTCCTTGAGTTAGGGTTATATTAGTTTATTCGACAATAACTACTTTTCATTTAGAACTTCTTCCATAGAGTACATAATTAAAAAATAAATTATATACCAAATCAACAGTTCTATATAAGGTCTATATTCCATAGCGTATATAAATACGCCATATATTAAAAGCCATTAGTCCAAATATAAGAACGAAAATCACCATACGCCCAAATAAGTTTAAATCCTTCTAGTTCTTTTTCGCACAATGGATATTGTACACCGCTGAGAGAAAGTTCTTTGTATACAACTTGTTCAAGAGACTCGCCATTTTCTAATTTATTTCTCCAAGTAATACGATTTAAGGCAGTACCAAGATAGCCACCATGAGGCATCATTTTTTCTAAAATTAAAAATGCTCCACCATTCTTACATTTGTGTTTAAGTTTTTCTATAAAGTCAGTTCTTTTACTTGGATGAATAAAGCACAATGCTAAAATACTTGTTGCGAAAGAAAACTCTCTTATACATATATCTAGCATGTCGCCTATTATTAGACTTTGATAATCACCAATATAGTACGGTTCCATTTCTTGACATTTTTCAATAGCATAAAACTCAATATTTCTTTCTTTTATTTTATCTCTTAATGCTAATCCAACATTGCCTGTACTTGCCCCAAAATCATATACCACACTATCTGGTTCCATATATACAGATGCAATTTCTGGCAAGAAATGTCTTAAAAAATCTTCATGCCAAAATAATTGACCTTTAATGTGTTCATTAAAAGTTGGCGCTGCTTTTGCAAAATCAAACATGATCAATCCTTAATAGTTTCCTTATGATATTTATTTAAGCATTCCGCAATATATTTAACTGAAGGAACATGCATTCCACAATATTTATACTTATCTGTATCTGAGGCATTAGTTAAATGCCAATCATCGGGAAAACCCATCAGTCTAAGTCTTTCTGTTGGCGTTACTCTTCGTATATTTCCTTTAGACACTACTAAATCTGTAAAAGATTTATAATCTCTTTTAGTTAATGTGGAGGATACTCCGCATTCATCAAATTGATCACTTCTTTGGCGAGTAAAGTAGGCAAAGGCTTGTTCCCTTTTTTCGCTCTGCTCAAAATACCACTTAAAGCTTTTTTTGACAGACTGTACTTTTCGTTCACATTCTGTTGTACTACGCTCTCCAAGTTGGAAGATATCGGCGTTGGCGGAGATTCCATCACGGACTCCGAGAATGTAAACTCTGCGTCTTCTTTGTGGTGTTCCGCAGAATTGTGCATCAATGGTCGTATAAGTCGCATCGTACCCGATTTTGGCAAGGTCTGAGAGAATTGTGTTAAGCCCTCTTCTAAGGAGCATAAAGACATTTTCAATGACACAATATTTTGGTCTGACTTCTGTGACTGCTCTAAAGAATTCTTTCCAGAGAATAGATCTTTTTCCATAAATACCGTCCTTTGTTTTACTTGCTATAGAAATGTCTGTGCAAGGAAATCCGCCCACGATCACATCAAACTGATTTGATTGATATGTTATTTTTGTAACATCGCCAAAGTTTGGTATAGATGGAAAATTCTTTTTTAATACTTCGCTAGGATATTTGTCTATTTCTGCGTTGGCTGTTATTTCGTAATTACCAGCTTGTTGAAAAGCCAGAGAAAAACCACCAATACCAGCAAACATATCATAAACTTTTAAAGTTTCTTCCATGATAATCCTTGTTTGGTGGGCGGTTTAGCCAACAAGGCTAATTAGTAGAAGTTTCCCTGCCTAGTGAATCAACTACTACCGCCCATATATTTACTATACTTCTTCAGAAAATTTTTCTAGAGTAACAATCTTTTTTTCACCACTTATAATAACTTTATTCTTTAATACATCCCATGTTAATAATCCATCTACACTATCATAATTTTGAAAATCATATTTATATATCGGTTCTACTATGTATGATTTATCACTATAAACATCATCGCCCCAATCAACAACATAACTTTGATCTTGCATGATAATTACATTACTTATTATTGATATTTCTTTATTTTCATAAGAAAACATTACATATACTTTTGATATGTGAATGTCATTTAATCTTTTGAATAACTCACTTTTTGTCATCTGTTTTTCCACTTAATTTATGACAAAATGCTTCAACAATTTCTTTATACATGTTTTTATCCAAAATAGTCTTTAGCCTATAAACTTCTTTCAAAAGCTTTTGTATATCTTCTATAGAATTAACTAAAAATTTTAAGTCTTCTTCCGTAGATACATCTGCAATCCATTCTCCATGATAAAAATATGCTCGCTCCTTACTTTCTGAATATATGCTTGTTTTTCCATTTTCAGAATACGAAGAAACCCAAGGACCAGGAGTTGCTCTGTATAATCTATTTTCTATTTCACGCAATTCTTTTTCTGACAACATGGCTTAATAAGCCCTTTCAATCTTCTTATTTCTGCAATAAGCTTGGTAACATTTTCATTAGAAACCCAATTTCCATTATTGGATTGCATGTCTTTTTCAATCTCTTGAATAAATTCTTCTGTTACTTCCATAACTTAAACTCCTCATAAATAAGTTGTTGGCACTCATGAATTACTTTTATCTTTATCATTTGTTTTTCTGAATAAGCAGGAACATCATTAATAGATTCGTCTGGTATAACTCTTTGTTCCATCTCATAAAGGTTATTCATTAATTTTTCACCAATTTCCTTGTGATAAATATATTGTTTATAATAACTTCCAACCAATGCTAAAATCACTAATAAAAAAACATTAATAGGTTTCATTTTTCATCATAAAATATTTAAAAAGCGTTTCTACTAAATCTTCTGCTGATTGATTTGCCAATATTGCATCTTGATCATTTAATTGCATTAGCTTTCCTGCTGGATCAATAATGGCTATTTCTGCATCACTTGATTTTAAAAATTTCTTATCTTCTTTGCCTAAATTTTCGCAGTAGTTTCTTACTCCAAATCTTACTGACAAAGTATATCCATTCTTAAAACCAATTTTAAATCCATTGCCATCTTTTTTATTGCAGGAAAACATATTTTTCTCCTGCTTGCGTCCAAACATTCGGTGCATAGGATCTGTAGTCATATGCTTTTGCTTTTTCCAGTTCTAATCTTAGATTTTTAATCTCATCAACAAGAAGCAAACACAATCTTCTTGGATCTCCAAAAACATCTCTTGTTTCTATAACTAATTTAATTTTTTCTTCATCTGTCATTTTATTTTCCGTATTTTATTTTCTATTGAACAAATAACTTTTAATATTTCTAAACCGCACTTTTCATCTATAATCTTATTCGCCTCTTCTTCAAAGATTTTTAGTATTTTTTGATTTTTTCTTATACTTTTTATCGTTAGAAAACTTAAAATTATTAGTAATAGAAAAAGTAAATATGTCATTTATGTCACCGAATACATCAGGATTTTTTTTAGATATTTGTTTTAAATGATAATCCCAAGGAAAATGTCTTAAAAGTCTTTTTGCTGAAAGTCTTATGTATTTTGGAACTTTTGGCGTTTTTTTGGGATTAATTAAATCTATTAAAAAATCTCTAGTTTGTATCACACTCCTTGTTCTTTCTTGTGGCAATGTCATTTTTTAGCCTTTCTATTTCTAGTAAAAGAAAATGTATTGCACATCTTGCATTTGCCAAATAGCATTCTCCATAATGCTTATCTACTTTTGGTTTCCATGTTTCTTTTATTTTGTTTAACTGCTCATTGTTCATTATGATTTTCCAAAAATATAGGAGTGCCTTCGCCCATGTATGCACCAACCATATTATATTCGTAAAACTCTATAGCTTCTTCAGTTGTCATGCCTTGTTCTTCTACCATTTTATGTAAAATCTTATTAGTGTCATAGATTATTTTATAATCATGAAATATTCTTCCAACTCCAATTATACAATCGTCATAACCATTTGCATACAAAGGGTTTGCTCCAATTTCTTCGCAATAAATTTCAGCTTCTTCTCTTGTCATTTTTCTTCATCCTCTTAAATTTCTTTACGGCAGCTATTAACTTTTTAGTTCTTTCTTTAATAATAGCTTCATCCTGTTTTAGTTTCTTGTCAAAAGACTGAATATTTTTAATCTCTATTTTTTGTTCTAGTTCATAATAATAAGAAAGCTTCGCTTTCTTTTTAAGACATTCATCGCATATATAAATTTCTATTCGTGCATTTTCTTCATATGGATCAAATATAGAACTTCCATATTTTCCATCTGATGAAAAAGATACAGCGTCATACGGAGGATCTTCTATATTAGTATATAAACCTTTGAGTTTTTTATTGCAGCAGAAGCAGTTTCTTTTAATTGCCATTTTTTATCTCTGTATTAAAAAATAACTTTGAAAAAACGATAGACCTTAAAACAGTTTGTTCTTCTACTGTTAGCTTCGCAAACAATTCTCCATTATTCCCACCAGACAACTGATACATCGCAAAAATTAAATTTATCATTTCCTTTTCCATATTAATCCTTCAAATTTTTTAGGTCACGAATATCTAAAGCTTCGGCTAAATCACAATGCAGACCAAATGAGAAAGGCATTTTAACTACTATTTTATTGTTGTCTTCGTCATCAACGAAGTCAAACGCTCTTTGACATGCTTTACGCAGCTTTTTATTCTTTTCTTCAAGTTCTTGAATTCTTTTTTTTAATTCCTCAATAATTAGTTCTGACATAGCTCATTCCTAATTTTTCTTCTCACATAAAAAACAATGAACTTTATGATCTTTATCAATCGAATCAACTGTTTCATCAATAATCGCTTTATGTCCACAATAAAGAGTTACTGACCATTTATTAGCTGCTACTGGCGTTAATTCTTTATAATTTCCTACGCAATGTAACACAAAACAATTAATGTTTTCCTGAGTTTCAAAATCTAAAGCTTTTATATTTAAAATACTGACATTTGTATTCCCAACATTAACAATTGTACATGTGCCAGTTTTAGTAAAAGGTTTATTTTTATAAAGTTTTACTAAATCAAATATGGCTACCTTATTGCTTAAAAAAACACGCTTCACATTTTCACTTGCAAAAAGAAGATACTTTTCGCCATCCATTTCTATCTTCATAATAAACTCCTTTTGTTGCTTAATATTTATTCGCCAATTGTCAGTAATTATTTACAGCAGTATATTATAATCAGATAAATTTATATCTATTTTTTTTGCATTTTCATTAAATTTATTAGATATATTTTTTCCATGTATTAATTCTAGTGCTAAATTTTCTTTTATTTTAAATATTTTATATTTACTTGAATAATTAACATGTTTATCTTCATAAATGTCTTTTTCAATATTATTTGTTTTTATACTTACAAAGTGAGAAGGATAAATATTTTTTTGACAAAATAAATTTTTTGATAAATCAAAAGATGAATAATTTATATCTATAAGATATTCGTCTTCATATACTGAAGAATTATTTTTTATTTCTTCTGTAAAATCATTTCTATAAATATCATCGCTGTCAAATCTAGAGAAAACAAATGGATGGTTTAAATTAGAAATTTCTTTTCTTATATTTAAATTTTCATCTTTATTAAAATAAATATGTATTCTATCATCTATTTTTATTTTGTTTAAGATTTCATTTGGTGTTTCTGAATCACATTTAATCATCCAAAAAAAGTTTTTGTTTTTTTGTCCTAAAACTGATGGGGCGCAGAATTTATTAAATAATTCTAATCTATAATTTAACCAATTTTCATTTAAATGCTTCTTATATTTTATAAAAGAATACTTTAAATTAAATCTAGTTTCGATAAAATGATTTATCATTCACATTCCAAAAAACAAGGATGCATATGTCAAATTTAAGTTTTGGTTTTTCAGTAGCTTCATATTTAAACGATGAACCAAATAGAATCAATAAATTATACTGTTTAGTTTATTCATTTTTATCTCAATCTTATGAAAATTGGAAATTAAATATAGTTCATGATGGAAAAATAACAGATGAAAAAATTAGAAAAAAATATTATGAACTGGAACTTTTATCGGAAAAAATAAAATGTTTTGAGTCTAATGAAAGATTAAATCATTGGGGCCATGAATATAGAAGAGAATATGCACTTAAAACAGATTGTGACATACTTGGTTTTACAAATGAAGATAATTACTATAATCCAAAAATATTAAACTTATTGAATAATATATTTTTAACAAAAGAGTGCAATGTAGTTATATCTGAATGCATACATAGAATAAAAAATGATCCTTATTTATACAAAATATTAAAATCCACAAAACCAATTCCAAAAAATGGAACTATTGATTTATGTTGTTATTTTTTAAAAAGGGAATTAGTAAATAATACTGAATGGAAATCTTTTGGATATGGAGCAGACTTTTCATACATAACAAAAATTATAAAAGAAAATAAAACTAACATACATTTTATTAATTTTCCATTGATGTTCCATAATTAAAAAATGCCCCAATTAAGGGGCATTAATTAACTTTATATTTTACTTTTCTTCAGCCAACCTCACAGGAACATCCTCTGTTTTAATAGAAGATGTTTTTATATTATCTAGTGGCAATTTAGTATTAGCATTTGGAATTTCGTTATACCCAAACTGCTTGATTGCGTTGTGATATCCTTCTGCATAACTAGAGTTTTGATAAATCTTTGCAGCAGCAGTAAATCCATCGGTATAGGCTCCTGGGCTTGTTGGAGTACCCATTTTAATTACTGCATCACGATAACCACTTTCATAATCTGGCTTGTATCTAACTTCATTTAGTTCGTCACGCAAAATCCTAGATTCTGCACTATAAATGCTTGCCATAAAGTTATATCGTGCATTTTGATACACAATATAAAATGTGCTTCCCATAATGTAAAAAGAACAAAGCAAAAGGCTAACTGGCATAATCTTCTTAAAACTTTCCATCATTCTCTCCTTTGGGTTTGTGTTAAAAATTCAAGCTACAATACTTACCAAATCATATCTTCGTGTCAATCTATCTGTTCCAAAAATAGAAAAATAATCTTCACGAATAGTGTCAGCATCGTCAAAACTTATGTTTTTTATCTTTCTTCCTAGTTGTCGAGCCATAACTTTAGCTATTTTTATTGCTGTCTTTTTAGCTTTCGCCTGTCTCGTCATATGCCCTCCATTGCAAATTTTGAAGTCCTGTATGCTCCTTTGTTTTTTCTACAACAATATCGGCATGAACCTCATTTAAACAATGAAATACGAATGCCTTGTTTTTGTCAATGCTAAACTGAGTATTATCTTTTTTTGAAAAAACTTCTCCGTGTTCATTAACTACTACAACCGCTATTTTTTTAATAGTGTGTAGCCCATACTCCGCAATTTCTGTTCCGTTAATATGTCACCTCTTTTTCCTGCACCACCTTGTGCAAACATTAATTTCCTGTCTTTTCCGCATCTTTCAATCCAGATTTGTTCTGGCATTTTCCTAGAACAAACATGGATAACATACATTGTCCAGTTTGATCTAGGTAAAACCCACTTTTCAAAATTAGTCTTCATATTCGATTACCATAGTGTAAGTCCAAGAAGAACCGCTACCAGAAGAACTTCTAGTAATAGTCTGATATGAAGTAGAAACAAGTCTAGCATTTCTATAGCAATCAGTCATAGCTTCAGAAAGGCTTTTTCCAAAACCGCTAACAGTTTGCCTAACCTTCTTTTTTGCAAGAGCAAAGCCAGCTGTAAGAACAGACGCTACAGTTGTAATAAAGAACCTTCTATACATATCTATTACTCCTAAAAAGACCTATAACAAAAGTTAAGATACAACCAAAGATTAAAAAATAGTCAGCACCGGCAGTTGGCTTTAGTGGCATTTTAGTCTCCTCTATTTATTTATTCGCCTTCTGAATGATTTTATTTAGCGAATCCACATCAAATCCCTGAGTTCCAAAAAATGGTTTGGCATTTTTCTTTTTTGTCACTAGGTTTACGCCAGATCTTTTTAAGGAGTACGCCCTGTTCTTTACAGAAGAAACACTAAGGCCAAAATATTCTGCCACTTCTTCAAAAGAATCCTTTTCGGTAAATACCTTTACAAATTCTTCTGGAGTAATAGAGCGATTTTGTTTCCAGCTTTGTCCTTTGTTAGCCATTTAATTTTCAACCCTTCTAGTATGAGTAGTACAGTTATTTAGATAAAAGATTGTCATCCATTTCAAGAACTTTCATTACCGCCAATTTATTTTTATGATAAGTCCTGTAAACAGTCTTATGTTCATTGTAATGGTCAATAATTTTTAATGTTACAAGAGGAGTGCCATTTTTACTTTGCCACTCTTTTTCAAGAAGTCCGGCACGAATTTGGTTATCTTTATAACCATTAATAAGATACATTTTCATTTTATTCTCCTTATTTTGGAAAAGTATAAGTATATCTAAAACTCACATTTACTTTTTCTATCTCTCTAGAATCATAGGGAGATATGCTGGTTGATACAGATTGCTCAACAGTTCCACACCCATTAAGCATCATAAGACACAAGATCAATGCAATCATCTTTAGCATTTTTATATACCTTTTCTTGTGCAATAGCTTCACGCTTAGTAATAAAAGCACCAATGATCTTATCTTCGTCTACTACAAGGTAATTTGCAGCAACAGCAAATATATGCCTAGACTGGTTATCAATTTGTATAATCATTTTATATCCTCCTTCCTATATTATATTATTCGTCTTACGAATGCCCAGATTTCTTAAATTCTTCCCATTCAGAATCCCATTTCCAAGGTTTTTCAAAGAAGTAAATAAGCCTATCGGCTGGATTGTCCTCAACAGTTTGTCCATTTGGAAGTTCAATATCTCCAATATTTTCCCACTCTCCAAGTCCGGCCAGCCATCGTGCTAATGCACAAACATTGCTATGATCTTGAAACCATTTCATTGGATTCCTCCTTCATTTCTTTTGCTAAGTTATTACAAGCAGTTTCTAACTTTTTAAGTTTAATTGGATAAAACAAGATTTTCATTGCGTGTTTTGCTTTTAACAAAACAGTTAGATTGTCAACCTTTTTAATGGTTAAGCCATCTGGAAACAGATCGTTGTTTATTTGAACTTCGTTTTTATAATTAGATGGGTCAACACAAAAATAATTTAAAAGCATTCCATGCGATTCAATCATTGTATTTCCTTTATTTAATTACTTTCACCTCTAGTTCGTCAGTAACAACCACAAAAAAACTTGCTACAATCTTTCCGGCTTTTGGCAGAAATGGATTGTTAATGCTTTGCCATACATTAACTCTATATCTATTATCAAAAACATTAACGACAGCAGTTTTGATTATGTCTTTAGGACGGCCACATTGAATAAAAACTTGAGTAAGAATATCCTCATCGGATAATCTTGGTTTCTTGTTTTTTGAATCTTTCTTGTTTTCCATGCTGGTCATATCAAACTCCTTTCTTGCTATATATATTTATTCGTCAGCAACCTTTTTAAATTTACTCCAAATATATTTTTTTGTATTTTTATCTACAAAACCCTTTGGTTGTACATATAAATACACTCTGTCAGAGTTTCTTTTTGCAAAACAAACCTCTGCTATTTTATTAGCTGTATCCCTTCTCCACGCTTGAACCATACCAACAATGCATGGTTTTTTATTTGAATGTTTAATTGCATAATATGTATGCATTACTTCTCCAGTTCATCTACGAGCAAATCAAATTGTTCTTTAGTAAATTTACCATATTCTAATACATGAGATTTTTTATTATCTGCTGTATGTAAACAAATAGAGTTTTTATCAAATCTTAAGAATACTTTATATTCTGTATAAGAATTGAAATTAACACTAGCTCTGTATTCATTACTGGCATTCAGGTATTTTAAAAAATCTTCTTTGATCATAGTAGTGGCCAATCATATCCTTTCTCGGCATTTGTAAGACCATTCTCATCTTCTTTATTTGCCCAATCCCAGATTATACTAGCCTGTCTTTCAATTTCTTGTATTGCATCTAGGAATTCATTTGCAGTAAATTTGCCATATTCAAATTCAAAATATTCAGTTCCATTTTCCGATCCTTCAACAATTGAGCCAATTATAATACGATCATCCTTGAATTCAATGAACGCCCCGCACTCTGTATATCTAAACATATTTGATCTAGCTTCTATCTCTGTCTCTGCATCAAGAAATTCTAAAATTTGTTTCTTATGCATTTTTAGCACCTCTTACAGCATTAATAATCTCTTGTAATGCTTCGTGCGTATAACCCCAATCCATATTTTTATCAATAAACTCAACCAAGTTTTTCCAAACTTCTCCTTCTTTATAACTCTTAGTAACTCCCTTGTCGTTTACTTTTGTAAATATATCTGCTGTCCAGAATGCAAAAATAATATTTTTATTCCCTTCCGCTTTTGCTTCCTGCAACATCTTAATAGCGTCATCAATTTTCATAGCTTGACCTCCAGATTAACTTGTTTAACTTCCCAACTTAAAGTTGTTTTACTTTTTAAAAGCTTTACAACTTCCTCTGCTTCTATATAGGTTTCAAAATATAATTTATTTACAATGCTCTTTATTTCTCTCCAGAAATTAACAACATCAACTTTGCACCAACCCACAAAGTAGTAACGATCTGAAAGTCTAACCACATAAACAAAATCATCCATAATTAATCCTTTCATTTAATAGGATAGGCGTGATGGGAGTCGAACCCATACTTGAAGGATTTTAAGTCCTTTGACTCTGCCATTGGTCTACACGCCCCTTTGTCTCTTTTCGTGATAGTGACCAAGAAAAAGAGTGTTAGTAACAATCCACTCAAATTTCGTTCTTCTCTCTAATAATATCTTCGCTGTATCTGCCTTTTCCTTTACTGAAAATTGAATTGGTGTTACTTTTTTTATATCATTCCACCATTTTTTCTTTTCTTGATATGATAGTTTATTCAAACACGAATTGTCTTTTAAGCTAACAGTCCAGCCATTACCCATCTCTATCATTTTCCCATTCCTTTGACTTCTTTAAATATGGATAACACTCATCTAGAACTCGCCTAATATCTTCTTCTGCAAGAGGAAGTCCAGCATTTATTCTTTCGCTGTTTGTCATCCTTGATCTATCTACCAGTTCTAAGAAATCTTTTCTTGTCATATTTTTATTCCACATGAACTATTTCAAATTTAGTTTTTTCATCCCACAACATTTTATTTGCCAAAAGTTTAGCCTCATAATTAACCCAGCTTTCAACATTTAATTCTGGCATATTGTCAGGAACATCAACTTCGACAAATATTACAATCTTAGCTTGGAATGTTCTGGGCATTATTATTTATCTCCGTTGATAAAGAATGTTTATTTAATGGGTCTGTTCGGATTTGAACCGAAAACCTAGCGATTCATGTTTGTGGGTATTTCTACCCTCCATGGACTATATCATTATCCCATAAGGATATCGGACGCTAGTGCGGTTATTAAGAGGGCTTTACCTCTCCGCTAGTCTCTGCACCTTCCATTGGTGTACCAATGGCTTGGCTCAATGTTGATGGCATAATTCCATATTGCTTAGCCCATTTTCTTATCGTATTGTCTGAAACACCATACTTTTTACCAATTTTTACAAAAGACATTTTTTCAATATCTTCTTTTAATTGATTTTTTTCAGGTCTATTAACAATACGAGTTCCTAAAGATTGACAATCAATACCACAAAATTTTGATTGTTTATCTTGTAGTGTCCGAAAACAAATTTTGCAAAATTTAGGTTCATTATGTGACATTTTCATTGAATTCATCCGATTCTTTCTGGCAGTTTCCAAACCAGAAGCACCTGAGTCTATCCAAGCGTGAAGTTTAGCGTGTTGGCTTCTTTCGAGAACTAATAGATTTTGATGTCTATTATCATCTCTTTTGCCATTTAAATGATGCACAACTTCTTCATCTTTTAAGTTACGACCAACACATTCTTCAGCAACTACGATATGTTCATAAACATATCCTTCCCAATTGCTATTTTTCATAGCTCTTGAGTGTTCTGGCAAAAATATAAGTCTATAACCATTTAAGATTCTTACATCGCTTTTCATGTTGTCTCCTTATAGTGTAATACTGTAATTATATTACACCATTTGAACCAAGAAGACAACCTCAGATGAGTCGCTTGCTCTAACCTATTGAGCTACAGACCCTAATTTTATTATTAGTTTTTGTCAGATGATATACATTCTTCATCTAGCTGTTGAAGAAATGCTTTTATGTCATCTAGACAATCGCCGATGGAATAACCATTATCATCGTCATCTGAAATAGGGGATTCCAAAACATTGTCAAACCTTTTTAATGACTCAATTACATCAGCCACATTAAAAAAAGCGTTAGAAGCGTTTTCAGCATTGATAGAAACTTTAGCCATGATACTATCCTTTTAAACTTTTATTACTTACATTTTACACAAGCAAAACCGCCACCATGCGTGATGTTCTCAAGCTTATTGAGGTTTAATGCCCCAATAGCCTTATGTAGTTCGCCAACTACTTGATTTTGTCCACGGCAATGGTCTTCATCATGCTTATAGTGTTTAATGCTGACAACAAAGTTTTCACCAACTTTACTTACATCAGCCAAAAAATCACCATGAATTGCACCTTGGGCGATTTCATTCAAATTACTTTCCATGTTTGCTCCTTAAACTTTCAATTCATTAACTTTTTCAACTTTTACCCACTCTACATAATCACCAACTGTAGAAACAAAATCTGGTTTAAGTCCACGGATGGAGTTCTCTTTATCGTCTTCGTATGTAGATATACAAACCCTAGCTGTTACATCTACATAGATATACTTAATTTCCTTCATTGGTATTTCCTTTTACATGAATGTCAAAAAGTTCGCCCAACCTTTTCTTGCTATACCTTCTTGGATTTTCCAACATAATCGTTTTAGCATCATATGGTGTTGATTCTTCTATTTCATATACGATGCCATCCAATATTTGTTTAATGATCTTTACTGAATTTTCTTGGAATAAATAACCTCGGTCTTTTATAAATACTACGCTTTTTCTATTAAATACATTTGGATTTTCTGTTGGTATATATCCATATATCGCCCTGTCCGATACTTTGATTTTCATGATTGATTTCCTTCATGTATAGGTACTAAACAATGTAGTAATGTAGGCTTGCACACTTTGGGCAAACTACTTCAGCTTCTTCCAATCCTTCTACTTCAAACTCAGCATGAACTTGTCCTGTGAACTTGCAGTCAATACATTCTTGATGCTCATCGTCTGGTAAAATACCAACAAAGTTTAAAACCTTTCGTCCATCTAACCATTTCAAATCTTCTAGCTTTTCATTCATTGCTAATCCCCTTTCCTATATATTTATTCGCAGTTTACTAAAAAATATTAACAGATTTTAAAATAATTATTATTTACATATTCAATGTCATCATCTTCATCTATATGAATTAGAACATCTGATAATGGGTTGTATACTTGATCGCCGATGTTTATATCATCAAAAGAAATTTGATATTTGTTTTTTCCAGATACTACGCACATATTTTTAATATCTAACTTCATGTCTGTCCTCCTTCTTATATTTATATATTCGTCAAAATACCTCCATATTTTAATAAGTGGCGGTATTATGTTTCTAACTTGATAGGCTTGCCGTTTAATCTATTAGCCAAATCAATAATCTTGTCATTTAAATTGACATAAACAAATCTGTCCTCAAGTTCACCATCTATTTGGTAGTCTGTAAGCTTATTGTATTGCTCCCATCCTTCTCCCTGTAGAATAGAACAAACAAGCTCATAATCTCCATTTTCTATATCTTCTCTAATTTGCATAATGTCATGGGCCATCAAAATGTTGATTTTTTCTTGTCTTTCCATGTTATTTCTCCATTACATCTGAATTAATAACATAACCTTCAAACTTCTTACGATGTTCTTTGGGCAAGATGCCTAACAGGTCAAAGATATCTAGTTTATCCAGTATGTTGCATATGGTTTGGTAGTGTTCATTACCTACATTTGAAAATACTTTGTTCCATATGTCGTATGTCACTTGTTGTCTTAAATTCAAAGACATTGTTTACTCCTTTATACAATAGAACTATCCCACTTCTCACGCTGTTCTTTAGGCAATAAAGCCACTAGCTCATATATGTCCATACGATCTAATATCTTCCATATGACTGAATAGTCATCATTATCTATATGGTTTAAAACCATGTCGAATACTTCGTGTACAAGTTCTTCTCTAAAAATTTTAAAAGTCATCGCCCCTCCATTTCTCATGCATTTCTTCTGGTAAAAAAGCTATAAGCTTGTATGTATCTATATGGTTAAGTAATGCTGTTATACCCTCATAATAGTTATGTTTTGTATCATCGACTATCTGTTTAATTACAGTATGTATTAGTTCTTTTTTAGACTTATCCATGATTTGCCTTTCTATACAATGGCAAGATGTTCAGATAGTACATCGAATTCTTCTTTGCTTATTTCCTTACATCCAGAATCAAAGATAAATGTATGACTACATCTATAACAGCCCTCATTTACATCCCAATCATGCTTGCTACCGCCCCTCCAATTCATTGCTACTCTATCTGTATGTTCATCTGTAGATTCATCTTCATATATTTTAAATATGTACTTTGTTTCGTATTCAAAACCACAATTAATCTCTAGAATTTCACCAATGTAATATTTGAAATCATCCATTGTTTGACCCTCCTTATGTTTGCTACATCCTTATATTTACATATTCGCCCTAACAGCTATTTATTTACTTTCAATAGCCATAATGTTCATTAAATCCCACTTTGGTACTTCTTCTCCCCAATCTGTAAATTCCTCGTTAAATTTCTCTACTGCATGATCTATACCACAAGCCTTGACCATCCTATTGGATTCATAAGCTTGACCTTGTTTGTTGTAGGAAGTGAACCTAAATTCAAAGATCATTGGGGGAATATCATTGTCGAATTGTGCATTATTCATTTGATATAAGTCCTTATTTATCAAGGGGTTGCATTTTTACTATGTCCACTCTATCTACTCTGTCAAAATACTTAAGTCTCTTTACCTTCCCTACTATATTCCCATATACTTCCTCCTCATCTTTACCATCCATATACAGATGATATGCACAGGGGTTTCCCTTCTTAGAACGGAAGAAGACTTCGGCAAAGTATCTATGTGTATTGGTGTTGTTTGTAACCATTTCCATAACTCCTTATCAAATAACAAGTTATATCAATTCAAAAACACTATGGGATACGGCCACAAGCTATTTCTCTTTCCACCTGATAGTTAAATAGCTCTATAGTCTTCTTGTGAAAATCAGACTTGCTTAAATCAGCAGCAGATGTGACCAAACCTATACAGTTAAATATGTGATTTAGCGTCAACTCCTTATAGATATTGAACAGTTCGCCCCTAAGCCTCATTCTTCTGTAGAACTCTTTATAGTTCTTAAGGGTAATACCACTCAGGCCAATATCTAAACAAGCCCAAGCTATTCTATCCTGATCTGTATTATGAACATTTTTAATATTGTTCTCATCACACTCTGAAGCACTCCAAGTAAAAGCCATGTCTAATCTCCTTATGTATAACTTCTCTTATATACTTATTCGTTATCTATACAGTTTTGTTTACTCTTTTTAATTCTGTTCCGCAAAGAAGACAACAATCTTTATATATAGGAACATAAGTCTGGCATTGGTCACAATCCCCATAGTCTTTATGGTCAATAGACTGGCAATAGTCAAAAACAGCAGATGCCCCTTCGACTATATATAGGTCTTCACATCTATGCTTTAAATCATCCTTCATATCTATCTCCTTATATACTTATTCGCTTATGAGGGTGAATTATTTACTTTGTTCGATGTATTATTTGAGGGGTTTTCTTTGGGCTTTTTCACCACTTTTCTCCACTTTTTAACACTCCTCTTAATATAAGCATTTGACATAACTCCTTTATATATAAGGTATATGTAAGTACATACCATACAGAGGAGAGAGGACTAGGGTTTAAGGGGGTATTATGGGCATATTCCAATATAATTGGGTCGCACATAATATAAAAATTCTAAAATTTTTTAAACCCTTATATCTCAAGGACTTACATCAATTCTCTCCATGCTTCCGTTGTTTAATCTTACTTCTAGGATTCCGTAAGTGTAGGTACTTGGTTCACAATCCCCGACAAATTCTAAAAGGATAGCTATATGGTGACCATGTTTAAAGTTATACTTTATGGTTCTACCTGTTATATATACATTAACTGCTATGCTACCTTCATGTTCTCCCCACCCTCTTTGTAGGTAATGCCCTGCCGGTTCCCAGCTAGATGGCATCAAAAGCCTTCCAAAAGGCCATTTCTCAGGCTTAACTATGCATCCATCCACGGCTTTTACCTTGAATTGGCCTATAACTTTCTCTTTTGGATATGTCTTCATTTGCTTTCTCCTTTATATAGTCTTATTCGCTCACCAACCAAAAATATTTTAAATAAAATTAAAAAAATATTTCCGCTTCTATAACGAATAAGTATATACAGGAGCGTGAGGGAATCGCTGAAAACCCGCCCACTTGGCCTTCCATAAGGGGAATTGGGGATGAGGTACGCCTATATAGACTTAGATAATATGGGTAAAATACCCCAGCGACCCGCTTATCATTGCTAAGACAAGCAGGTTACCTCTATATAATCTTATTCGATACAGAGGTAAAAATATTTATAAGAATGTCTAGGGATGGAGAGGTCAAGGCCACCCCTAGACGGCATCCAGCCTGAAAGGAAACGAAACAAGCTGGATGGGGGAACCCGCCCGAAAGGTAAGGCGGGGATTAGGGATGATGGGAGTCGAACCCATACTGGAAGGATTTTAAGTCCTTTGACTCTGCCTGTTGGTCTACATCCCCTTGGGTTATCTTAGGCGAAGGATAGTTCCTTGCCCAAGACATTCTCAACATCCTTGGAGGTCATTGCCCTAGCCTTGGCTTTAAGGCCAGTCCAATCACTTTCATCGTAATTGGCCAACTCACCACCAATGTCGTTAAGCTTTTCCCAAGAAGACTCAACCATCCGTTGACTACCCCTTGTTAGGCTATTAACCACGCCGAACAGGGTCTTGGCATATTGAGGAGTCTCATTGCGTTCTACACCCCATGCCGTATGAACGGACTCCACTTCGTTCTTGCTCAACTTATAGGTTTGAGCGACAGAGGCAAACAGGGGGGTCATTGATCCATCCCAACCCATTTGCTTAGTACCTAAAAGCTTTTCAATCATGGTAGGCATAGCCTGAATATGTGAGCTAATAGCCGACTGAATATGATTAGCCAAAAGCTCGAAGTCTACCTTACCACGATGGACTACACTTACATCGTTATGCTTAACCCAACCGATTGCACCATTAGAACAAATAGTGCGGAAGACACCGGCAGTAACATCAAGGCGATGAGTGCCAATCTCAGAGTTCTTAACCTTGATCAAACCTTGATAGTCGCTATCATCGGAAGACTTAAGGCTACTTGGTAGCACTACCATGAAGTTGATAAAGTCTTCGCCGGACTTATCCATAGCTACCGCATCTTTGCATTCAGCTGGTAGGAACTTCTGGACTTCATCCAATACCCATCCATTATTAATGATTGCGTAACGATCACTCAAAAACGCCCGACAGGTATCATCCTGATCGTTGAACCTAAAGAGATATTCTCCTCCGAACTCTTGGAAAGAAATATCAAGAAGGTCACGCAATATATTGTGATGGCGTACATCTTTAGACTCTGCCAACTTATTGATTGTATAAGAACCCCACTTAGTCTTCTGAGCGAATTGACTAAGAGCGTGTTTTGTTGGAGTATAGAACTTTTCGTTCTTCTTATCCAGAAGCTGGAACTTACCATCGACTACAACTGGACGAACCCTAGCGGATTCACCGGCAACAGTGCAAAGACTGTCATGATAATGATCCTTACGATTGTTGAATCTTTCGATTACACCAGCATAAGCCGAACCGGAAAAACCACGCACAGAACGAATACCGATGCTACCATTAGACATGATGACCAAACCTTTCTTGGGCTTTCAGCCCTATAAATTAAAACTCTCAACCTTACATATACTTATTCGCCAACCATTGGCAAATATTTCCAAAATTAATTCCACTTTTCGAATACGCACACATATTGATCGCCTAACCAACCGCCGACCAAATTTCCACTCCAATGCATCTTTTCTACCAATTTTTTTGCTGCATTGCAGTAATTTACAGAATTATCGAATTCATGATCCCAAGGCATTTCAATTTTATGTATCATCCTTGTCGCCGATCTTACAAAGGCTTTAACCTTTGCACCTCTTGTATTGGTTGGGCCAATATATTTGACCCCAATTGCAACGCTTCTTGAATCCCTTACATTAACTTCCATTTTACTTTCCTTTCTTCTATATAGACTTATTCGCCGACCATTGGAGAATATTTCCTAATTTCCAAAATTTTATATGGAGAAGTGTTACCATATGGATTTTTCACAACTTGCCCAACATAATAACCACAATCACTATTCATGGTTTGGGTAATGATTAACCCATTCAATAAACCACCGATGAATTCTCTTGTTATTTCATATTTCATTTTCTTTTCCTTTCCTCTTACATAATCTTATTCGTTGGCCATACAGATTTATTTATATAAAAATAAAAAAATTCTTAAATAGATAATAAGATAAACATATCTAATTAGTTTCCAGGCTCCCCTCATCCTCTCCTTTTGGAAAGCAGGAACTCCCACTCATAACTCAAATTTTAATAGTTACTCCTCTCTATATATACTTATTCGTCAGCTAATAAAAATTATTTACAAAAATTTTTTAAAATTACAATTAGATAAAGATATCCAATTTCGGTCAATTTAGAAGGGGTAGGACAAGCCTACCCACTATATTTGTAAGGAAAACATACCAGTATTCCTTACAAGAAGAATTTAAAAAATAAACATAAGTCATTGAACCCAAAGAGTTTATATCAATAAATGAAAACAAAGTGCTTACTGTCAGCACATTATTAAAAGTGCTACTTTTTTTGCCCCTTGGGAAAGTAGCAAACCAAGTTTCATAAAAGTTCATCTATTTTGCAAATCCTTACGGATTTTTCTTGACAGGATTTTGGGCGGGTTGATAAAATCTTTAGCAGAGGAAATATTCCTCTAAGAAGTCTAAAGCAAAATCCTATCACCGAACAAGTTAAAGATTACTTCCATTTGGTAAAACTCCAAAGCAAAATACATTGAGCAAAGAAAATCAATCATAGTTAAAACCTTTCTGCTTGAATGTTAAAATCTTCTACATCGCCTTCGATAAGCATTACATACTTAAGATTGTTGTTGTTCTTAAGATGTGTGTTGATATAGCTTGCCACTTCTTCTTTAGTTCTTAGATATGCTGGCAAGATAAACTCTACATTAACCTTGACTAAGGTTGTTCGCATCTAACTTTATCATCCTTCCTTGCATGATAGATCATTATTTTTTCCAACCTATTGGATAGTTCAATAAGATGGTTTGCGTATTCACTACGATGTTTTCTCATGTAATTGCTTACCCTAACTTCGTATCTCAAAGATTCTACAATTTGTTTTATTTCAACCAAACTTAGTGTTACATCAACATCCATTTTAGTATTCTCCCTTCTTAAATCTAACTTTGTCGCCACTTCTACCGCCTTTAGGATTTTTTCTTTCGTCCTTAAAGCGTGAGCTTCCTCTTGCCATAACGCCTCTGCGTTCAAATTGTTTAGTTGTCAGAGTAAACTTAATCATGACCATCTCCTTTCTATATACTTATTCGGCTTTCGCCCTATATTTATTTACAAGTTTTTCCAAAACTTTTTCTGCAATAGTATCTACAAAATCATCCTCATTTAAGTCTAAGTTAGCTGCTACTTCATCCACATTGAAATAACTACTTAAATCATCTAGGCTGATATTGTTGGCTAATTCGCCAAGATCAATTTCTTCTGCTAGATATTTAAGACCTACTCCACTAGCTACGGCTTTTAAATTAATCTTGTTTGCCAAATCGTAGTAATCTATATCAATTCTGTCATAGTCAATATCTTGCTTTCGTTCACTTATCTTTTGCAATAACAATGTTTGTTCTTTAAATCCTTCTGCAAGGTTTTTAATTAGCTCCGATTGTTCCAAACATTTCGATTCAAGATACTCAATTCGACCACTATCAAAACCAAATAGCTTTTCTACAAACTTAAACATGATTAGTTCCTTTCGTAATATTCTTTGTCTGCCTTGTCAGCTAAATAATCCTCATATGTGTATTCGTCTTCTTCGATTAATGTATCACCTATTAAACCTTTCGCTTCAAGGTCAGCAGCAATTTCTTTGCAAGCCCTTTCGACATATTGCAAAAGGTCGGGAGGACAATAACCTAACCTCAAAACCTGTTCTTCGTCATACAACTGAAACCACTTTGGCTGAAATTTTTCAGCATCGTAATCCCAATCTCCTTCAACTTCATAGCCAAAACCTTGGTAGGTTTCTGGCATTAAGTTCCAAAATTTTACCATCTTGCCTACATTCTCAAGTACAAAATCCATTTCATTCTCCTTATGCGTTGCAGATATCTTCGTGCCTATCTTGTATTAAACCACAATACTTTTTAGCTTCGTTCAATGTCTTGAACTGTTCGGCAATCTCCTCATCGGAAAAAGTTTCAACAATCCAATGACCGCCAGCATCATAATTATCCAAAGCCCAATCTTTGATTTCCCTTACAAGTTCCATCTTCTTTTCCTTTCGTTTTAGTTGTTTCCTCTTATATAATCTTATTCGTGATTAGTTATAATTTATTTACAAAAAAAATAAAAATTTTATAAAAAGATAATCGGATAAAGTTATCTAATTATAGTCCAGGCTCTGCCCATCCCATAGTTTCCCATGGCGGGTTTACCCTCTGTATTCTTATTCGCTATATATAAAAAATTATTTACAAAATTTTTAAAATTATATTTGGATAAAGATATCTAATTTGGCAAGTCTAGCTTGCATAATACAAGCTAAAATAATGATCTAAGCATTCGTTTGTTTGTTTAATGAATTCATTATATTCTATTTCATCAGATTCAAATTCTTCATTTATTTCATTTAATTCTTTTTCCATATTTTTATCTTTAATTAAGACAAGCTTATCTTCTTTTATTGAAACAACTGCAATGCTATACGGAATACACTTTTTATACAAAAATTTATTTTTCATTTGTTTGCCCCCATGAATGCCATAATAACTAAATAAACTGTAAATAGCGTTACTGCTAATGTCATTTAGTTATCTCCTGAGAATAGAAGAAAAAAATTAGCGATCATTACGCAAAGAAAAAACATCAAGTAACCTATAGTTTGTTCAAAGATCACATTGGCCCCCAGTATTCTTCAAGCTTTTGAATTGCCCATGATAGTCCTAGCACAAGTAAAGATCCGCTCATCATTAGTGCACCTAGTAACATACCAGCGATTGACCATTCTTCAACACTCATGCGTAAACCTTCCTTCCTTTTGTCTCTAGCACTTCAAAGAATTTACCGTCAATATTTTCTCCTTCTACATTTCTCCAGAAGGGGGCCAACCTTGGATTATAACTTACTTCGTTATTAAAAAATTCGTCAGGAAATTCTTCGCTACTTAACCTTATCGATATATCTTGGCATTCTATCCAAGAACATACGGTCTTCTCTTTGCCTGAATAAATACTTTCTGCTATCTTTTTGCTATTATGCAACTTACAATTTTTCATTGTGAAGTTAACACTTTCAGGATCTACATAGGTAACATTTCCTTCACTATCTTTTAGTTGCCACTTATATTTATGTGGACCGTTCGCCAAGTGAAATCTTAACTTAAACATATTGACCTCTTACTTACTTATTCGTTTCCCAAAGAAAATTATTTCCAGAATTCTTAGTGGTATATGTATGCCACATTATCTACATTCTTATCCCAGCATTTCCTGCAATCTCCACAATTAACCTCGGCTTTGCCGTTGAATTGTTCAAGACTAGCAGGGCACAAGTTCTGATGTTTATCATTCATATCATCAGGGGAATTAACTACTGTACTGGTAGGTAAACCTAAGCCCTTACTTGGTTCCTGATTGACCATGAACATTGAAACACGAACATTAAGATTTGCAGGGAATTCACCATGTATGGCTTGGTATTCCCTTATTATGCCATGTTCTTTTGTTGGCAACCAGAATTGAATTTCTGGAATAGCTTTTGCAATATTTACAATTGCTACTAACATATCTACGGATTGCAAATCCCCACTAGTAAACCATCTGAAAAACCTTTTTTCTGCTGAAAGTCTTTTTAGCTTAGACTTGAATAAGCTTATGAAAGAATTTTTCCAATCTTCCAAGTTATTTATATCTTTTATTTGATCAAATCTTTTTAAGTTTGCATTCTTCACCGTTCCAAATATGTATCGTCCTTTTAATGCATAGCATCCTTCACATATAGAACCCTTTACCTTTACTAACTTAGCACCAGTCTTGCACATCCAAGCTGGTAAATCCCAACTTTCCCATGGCATCTTCTGAGTCTTAGAAGTATTAATCTCAACAGTATTCAATTCCATTTTCATATCATTCTCCTTTATACTAACTTATTCGCTTGTAAGATTAAAATATTTATAAAAAAATTATTTTATCTTACCCTTTTGGCCAACTCTTGCCTATACACTTTGGCTTGATCCACATATTTATCTGTATTACAGCCTATTGAAATACATTCTAGACATTCGGCGATTGCCGAAATTAAACCTTGATTACTCATCCCTTTTGCAATCTCAACTTCTCTTTCAAAATTGCAAACGAATGGATTGTAGTTGCTCATTTTAATCTCCTTTTGTTGTTATCGTTATCTCTTATATATACTTATTCGCTAGTGCTTATGATTTATTTACAAAAAAAATAAAATTATTTTAAATAATATAATAAGATAAGATTATCCAATTATAGTCCAGGCTCCCCTCATTCTATACTCATTCGCATAGATGGTTTAAGCATTACCACCAAGCTTATATAATCTTATTCGCTGGCAGGGTAAAATTATTTACAACAAAATAAAAAAATTTTAAAAGAATATAATTAGATAAAGATATCCAATTTCGGTAGGGTTAGCAGGGATAAGACATCCCCACTAACAGGTTTAAAAACGGTGTTTTTCGTTTTGCCGTATCTCACGGAGGATTGCACCTAAACACCAAACATACCTATCATTATATGGTTACGCCAGATAGTCTCGAACTATCCCATCCTCTTAAGGTTACTTAGACTCTGATAAGCCCATTTTCACCAAGGAAGTGGCCCTCTTGTATCAGCAAGTGCCCTAGCGTTATATACTCTTATTCGCTTGCCCCCTGCTTTTATTTAGGAAAAAACAGGAAAAACTTTTTTGTTTATACTGGCAAGATAACCCCAGATCTAATCTTACCTAGATGATAGGAAGAGATGGTTTTCTCTGCATAATGATTATCGCTTTGATATTCAACCGTTATCAGGTTAGTCATTCTGCATTTACCATCCTTCTCTACATATTTAGGCCAAAACCGCCTAAACGCTACTATTTTACCTATTCGTTTGGCAACTTGTTTGCCAGCCTCATCAGGGCTTGCGTAGTCAGCTATAACAATAGACTTCCCAATTTGCTCTTGGAGGTCACATGGCTGATTAAAACATCCGGCAGTAATCGTAAACATAGTCGTTTCCTTTCTGTAAAAATATAGTTGACTATTTGCCCCCCAGTTTTATGGATATACTGGGAAACCTTGGCGTTATTCGCAATCCGAATAATCACCATCATCATCGACTATCTCATCACCTGGGTCGAAGATATCCGAATAATCCCCTTCGCCTGGGGTTAGATCCCCCTCATATTCGGACATGTCTTCCCCTATATCATCGGGGAAATCCACATCATCCACGCCTTGCTCAAAGGCTTCTACATATGCTGAGTAGTCATAAGAATCACAAAAATCAAAATCGTTCATCTTTATCTCCTTTTATACTTATTCGTCCTGTACCAGAAAATATTTAGAACTTTTCTAAATTATTTTCATATTCTTCCATTAGGGCTTGTTCGATATTCCATTTTTCTATCATCCCTGCCAGTTGACCTTCGCACATATGGCAGATAATTCCATCGTTTATATTTCCCTCATTATCAATTCCGCACAAGCAAGTAATTTCCATTTTATTCTCCTTTTGTTTATTCCCTTCTCTCTTATATAATCTTATTCGCTACGCTTGCAGATTTATTTACAATAAAAATAAAATATTTTTAAAAAGATATTTGGATAATAAGATAAAGATATCCAATTTTTGCGGGCATAGTACAAGTAATACAATTACCTATGTGCGTACCGAGGCTGGTCCGGCCAGGTTGGGTAAGACTGGCAGGTTAGGTTAAAACCCTTTAGATTAAACCCCCAATGGGGTTTCAGATTCTTCCAATTCCCTCATGCACATACAGCATGTGGGGTGCACTTCATTCTCAGATATGACCCGCATGGTCAACCGTTCTACCGATATGGTCAACCCGCAAGTTGTGCATTCCATGGTTGCTACATTCTCAGTACTTTCCAACATAGTCAATTCCCTTTTCTATTAAGGACTCCTGGCCTCATCAGTACCCGCCTAACGGATAGATCGCCTATCGGCGATTTCGGCCTAGAACCCCCCCTTCATTTTCTCTATTGCTCTTGACAATTGTTGACTAACATATCCTGGGCTAACCCCTAGCATATTGGCTATTTCATATCCATCGAAGCCTTCAAGCTTGCGTTGGATGATAAAATATTCTTGTTCGTTGCAGTATTCTTCTGCAATCTCCAATAGGTTATACTTGGAGGTTTTTTCGGCAATTTCTATACCTTGTGCTAGTGTTTTTTCTGAATTATTGTCATTAGCTTCAAGGATATCCCAGCTTACCAGATTACCCTTGCGGGATTTACTTCTCAGGAAATCAATGGACTTGCCACGCATAACAGTAAAGCAGTGCGTTTCAAAAGCCGATCCCATAGCAGGGTTATAACTTTGCAAAGCATACACTAGGATATTTTGAGCTATGTCTTGGCAGTCCGCATAGTTGCGTATTTTCTTGCCAAGTGCGGAAACAAGCTTTTCAGTAATCTTTGCATAGTCGATTGAAGTGGTCATAATTCTAATTCCTTTTCACTACTGTTAGCATTGCGAAGTGCATTGCTTATGTAATTAGTATATCGTCCAATAAAATAAAAAACAATAGCAAAAATACTTTTTTTATAAAATATTTTTAAAATAATTTTAAGTTGTTATGGCGTAAGGGGTTATGGCGATAAAAATTTTTTTGTTTTTTTTATTTTTCTTAAGTGCTTATTGTATAAGGCTTTACGGCGACGGCTTGCCTAGGGTATTTATCTTGCCCAGCTTACCGACCCGGCCCGGCCCCGGGGGGGTGGGCGGTTCAAACATAATCCCCACCCACACAACAAAATGTACTACCTAAACTTCCTCGGTTGCCCCTTAACGGAAAGGCGGTCCTTCGTACCAAGTTACAAGGCTGTATCTACGACCAGTTTCGACAGGTGTTACTCGATGCTTAACAAAAGAAGGGAATACAATAGCAGATCCTTGAAACTTTAAATGATTAGCGTCAGGCTTTTCTTCTGCCATATCAAACTGAAGATCGCCCCCTGTATATTCAGCTGGATCTGATAACTGTATGACTATTGAGAGCTTACGCTGAATTGCTGAATCGTTTCTGGGAACCCATAATAGGTCTTCATGCCAACCGTAGTGGCCACCATAGGCTGAATCGTATTCTGTGAACTGGATTTCGTGAAAATAGTTAAGATCAAACCCAAAAGCTCCATTCGCCCTTCTAAATATGTTCTCTATATGCGTAAACATCCAATTCCAACTCAAATCGCCCCTATGTATCCACCTGACTCTTGAACTTCGGAGGTCGGAAACCGCCCCATAAGTACTTGCTTGTATAGACGGAATAGTTAACGCCTTGTTAATAATCTCATCACATTGTTCTTTGCTAAAATAACTTCCCCAGAATTGCCAAAAGGCTCTCATAGTTCGCCCTATCTTTTGACGCTAAAGAAGAAAAGTTGTACTAAACGATCCATTGAACCATACTCACTAGCTGAATGTATTAATTTTGCATCCCAAAGAGCTAGTCGATTATAAACCGCCCCTACTTTATCAACTAACTGCCAATTGTCTTTATGCAAAAGATTGTACTCTGTGTAGATTTCACTCTCTTGAACGGACTTATTCTCAAGTGGATGGCTAGGCGGTCTTCTACACCCAAACTTTGTATCTTGCCAAAATGATGTTCCCATAGTTACAGGAGCATCTTTAGTTAGATAAATAGCAGCTGCATAGTCTTGACTATCACTATGCCACACTAGAGGGTCATCCTTACTAGTCTTCTGGAAAATGCCATTCATTGGCTGGTTTAACCAATCTGTAATTTCCAAATTGAGAAGTCTTTGAAACTCTTCTCTTACATATGGAAATAAAAAGCGTTCCGCCGTTCTAACGCCCTTGTAGTATTTGCTCTGTGGCTGATACTCCTGTTCTTCTGCTAAACGAACTATAGAGTCTGGATCTTTGTAGAAGTTGTCAACTACTACGATGTGGGGTGATCTTTGGTTGAAGACCTTTTCCATTTTGTATAACCCTTTTCTTCTCTAATGTTTCTGACGCTATGACTTGACACACGAACGCCTATAATAGAAGATAAAGCAAGAGCAAGTTGATTGTCAGTCATGCTATGATGATTTTCTCTTACGAATTTCAACATTGATTCCGTCCAACTGACTCTAGCCATATTACATCTCAGGAGGTTTTAATGACAGATGAAAATATTATAACTGTATTAAGTACGAAAGCACAAGAAGATCTGGCAGAAAAAACAAAGGCCGAACTAACAGAAACAGATCCAAAAGATGCCGAAAAAATCATCGAAGAAAACATTAAAACTGAAAACTAAAAAATTTGATGTAGATGAAGTAATTACAATAATAGACAAGATAGTTTCAATTTTAGGCCAAGGGTTTTCCTTTGGTTATTTCGATATAAATGACATTAGGCAAGAAGCCAGAATATTTGGCTTGGAGGCTATGGCTCGTTACGACAACAAACGCCCCCTAGAAAATTTCTTGTACTCACATATAAAAAACAGACTGATTAATTTTAAAAGAGATAAATTTCACCGCTCAGATCCGCCCTGTAAAATTTGTCATGAAGAGGGCGATCATGGAAATGGCGAGTACTGCGATAAATATAAAGCTTGGAAAAAAAGAAATTCCTCTAAGCAAAACTTAATGCGACCATGTGATATCACAAGCGTTAGCGACAAAAGTATAGAAAGAGATTCCGATATTATTAATGATGTCGCCACTCAAGAAATGTTAGAATTAATAGACGAAAAACTTCCAGTAGAATTAAGACAGGTATATTTACAACTGAGGGCGGGTGTTTCTATAAGTAAGGCCAAGAAAAAACAATTAGAAATTTATATAAAAGACATTCTTTCGGAGTGGAGAACTAATGGCGAGGAAGACGACAGTAACGAGTGATGACAAGGAGCAAATTCTTAACTTGTCCAAAACCATGGGCGTTACAGAAATTGCTACTCTATTAAATAAGAGCGAGGCTCAAGTAAAGAGAGTGATTAAACAGAGCGAACTAATGCTCAAGGCTGATCGCCGATTGGCTTCTTTAAACGAAAAAGAAGTTGAAATAGCTAAGGATATTAAGAGAACAAAGACTTGGCAGCAGTTAACAGAAGAACTTTCGCCCAATGAGTTGCTTTATTATGAAGAAAAGTACGCTCAGTATATGGCTCAGTTCAAAGATGATGTGTTAGTGACCGAACAAACTCAAATTTCTCTGCTTATAAAGTTTGAAATTATGATGCACCGTAATGCGAAAGCAAAATACAGTGCAGCACAAGAGATAGCTAGGCTTGTCTCTATGCAAAATGACTATCTTTCTACTTTTCCAGACCGTTCTGCAATGTCAGAACAAGACAGAGAGTATGTTTTATCGCTCGAAGCACAGATTCAGGCAGCAAAACAGGCAGAGCAAGCACGATCTAGTGAGTTCATTAAGCTTGAAGAGAAGCATCAGGCACTACTAAAAGACCTAAAAGCCACTAGAGAGCAGAGAGTTACAAGAATTGAGTCGTCAAAACAGAGCTTTTTAGCTATTATCAAGCAGTTACAAGACGAAGAGAACAGAGAACTTATGGGGCGACACATGGAAATCATGAAGCATGTGTCATCTAAGGAGATGGAAAGACTAGGATCTGCCCATGTTTATGAGGATGGGAACTCCGATTTGCCAATTTTGAACGCTGACACTATGGAAGAACAGAAGGAAAGCACATGAAAGCAGTAATTTTTGGCGTAACAGGACAAGATGGATCGTATTTAGCCGAGCATTTGCTTGAAAATAACATCAAAACAGTAGGTGTTACACGAAGAACATCGTTTGAAAACATTTCTCGCATAAGAAATGCGATGAATTCGTCCGATTTTAGTCTAGTTTATGGCGATGTGACCGATTATCACTCGATTGAGAGCATTTTGTCTGCTGAAAAGCCCGACTATGTCTTCAATTTAGCTGCACAATCACATGTTCGCATATCTTTTGACCAACCAAAGCTAACTTTTGACTCAGTTGCACTAGGTTGCTTCAATGTTTTGCAAGCTTTCAAGGAAATTACTCCTTGGGCGAAGTTTTATCAGGCTAGTTCGTCCGAACAATTTGGAAATATGGTCGAAGAAGACGGAACTCAAGACGAAACTACTCCATTTGTACCAGAAAGTCCTTATGCAGTAGCAAAAGTAGCAGCACACAACTTCGTAAACTGCTATCGCAACTCATATAACATACATGCAAGCTGCGGAATTCTCTTTAATCATGAGAGTCCACGCAGAGGACACAACTTTGTGACCAGAAAAATCAGTTTGTGGGCAGCAAAGTTCATGTATTGTTATGAAAGAGGTCTTCATTTACCTAAATTAAGTCTTGGAAATCTAAAAGCTAAAAGAGATTGGGGTCATGCAAAGGATTATGTTAGGGCGATGAAGCTAATTGTTGATCAAGACAAGCCAGACGACTATGTAGTAGCTACTGGTAACACCCATTCCGTTCAAGATTTTCTAGAAGAAGCTTGCCTTGTTGCAGGAATTGACAACTACAAGCAATATGTTGATATAGATGAGTCTCTTTTTAGACCATCTGAAGTAAAACACCTTCGTGGAAACCCTACAAAGATCATGGAAGTGACTGGTTGGACACCCACCTTCACCTTTGAAGAGTTAGTTAAAGACATGGTTATGTCTGACTATCAACTTTATGAACAGCAAAAAATATAAAGTAATCAAAGACACTAGAGAACAGCTTGGTTGGGAGTTTAACCCAGGTCCATCTTGTGATGGAATGACTATCGCTACACTAAAAACCGGCGATTATTCATTAGAGGGTTTTGAAAATAAATTTGTCATAGAACGCAAAGGTGATCTTAGCGAGTTTTCAAACAACATTACGCAACAAAGATTTCACGACGAGTTATTAAGGCTTGAAGAATTTGAATTACCATTTATAGTTTTAGAATTTACTATGGAAGACATTTACAAATTTCCACAATCGACACAAATTCCGCCAAGTAAGTATAAGTATATAAAAATAACTCCGCAGTTTATTGTCAAAGCACTTTTAGATATAGAAGTAAAGTATAAGACCAAGATTATCCTTGCAGGAAAATACGGAAAAGAAGTTGCATCTAGTTTATTCAAGAGAGTATGTGAGCACTATGGACAAACTAAAGAAAGTTCTTGATAAAGCTTGGATGCTTTCTGAAAAAGAAATTCAGGGCATTCGGCCCGGAGCGGACATTTCGCACATAGAGTCTCTTTTAGATTTGCCAATCGGAACTATTCATCCTTTCAATGTGATGACGCATTATGACAAAGAGAATCCGCATGTGCATCTTTTAAAAATCATGCGTAATCCAGATTATTTTCCTTTTACATGTAAATTATTATTCGATATTGAAATTATGCCGTTCCAGCATTTGATTTTGAAAGAGCTTTGGAATCGCCCCTTCCCTATGCTTATTGCTGGTCGTGGTAGTGGAAAGTCTTTTATCTTAGGTTTATATGCAATGTTACGACTTTTATTTACACAAGGTTGTAAAATTGCAATCGTTGGTGCTGCATTTAGACAGGCCAAAGTTATTTTTGAATACATGGAAAATCTTTGGGTAAATGGACATATCTATAGAGATTTATGTGGAACTGGTCGTGGCAAAAACAATCGTGAACAAGGACCAAGCAGATCAGTAGATCGTTTTGACATGATCGTTGGCGATAGTGTTGGATTTGCACTTCCTTTAGGTAATGGCGATAAGATCCGTGGTCAAAGAGCAAACTATACAATCGCTGACGAATTCGCATCTATTAAAGAAGAAATTTACCAGAATGTTGTTAGGGGCTTCTCATCAGTAGCTGCTTCTCCTGCTCAATCTGTTAAAGATCAAGCAAGAATTAGGTTAATGAAACAACTTGGATTATGGAGTGAAGAAAATGAAAAAGAAGAAAGTAGAACTTTAAGAGCAAACCAAAACATAATCTCAGGAACAGCTTACTATTCATTTAATCATTTCTATAAGAACTGGAACTCTTATCGCACAATCATCAATAGTGGCGGAGATACAAAAAAGCTCGAAGAGTTTTTCCAAGGACCAATACCTGCTGGTTTTAACTGGCGTGACTACTCAATTATAAGAATACCAGTAGAGTTACTACCAATTGGTTTCATGGATCAAAAACAGATATCATCAGCGAAAGCGACAAGTACAAGAGCGAATTACATGATTGAGTATGGGGCGACATTTGCAACTGATTCAGAAGGATTTTTCAAGCGTAGTTTGATAGAGTCATGCGTTGTAGGAAAACCTGATGGTCCATTGTCAGATATTAATTTTTCTGCCTCTTTAGTTGGTGAGCCAGGAATAGAACATGTGATGGCTGTAGATCCAGCTTCTGAAAGAGATAACTTTTCCGTTATTATTTTGGCTTTACATCAAAATACTAGAAGGATTGTCTATTGCTGGACAACGAATAGGGCAGCACATAGAGAAAAATTAAAACGAGGCATAACAAAGGAACAAAACTTCTACTCTTATTGTGCAAGAAAAATAAGGGATTTAGCTAAGTTATTTCCATGTAGAGAGATAGCTATAGATAGTCAGGGTGGTGGTATATCTGTAGAAGAAGCTTTACACGATGACTCAAAGCTCCAATCAGGAGAAGTGGCTTTTTGGAGAACTATAGATCCAGACATTAAGAAAAGAAAAGACTCTGACGATAAACCCGGAAAACACATTCTTAATATGGTTAATTTTGCTGATGGAAAGTGGGTTGTAGAAGCCAATCATGGACTTCGCAAAGATATGGAAGATAAAGTACTTTTATTTCCTTTCTTTGATAGCGTTTCTTTAGGTTTAGCGTTTGAAGATGACAGAGATAAAGGGCGTATTGTATATGACAATTCAGCAGGAAAAGATATACAACTATATGACACACTAGAAGATTGTGTTATGGAAATAGAAGAACTGAAAGACGAACTTGCCAGTATAGTGCATACATTAACTGGTGGTGGTAGAGATCGCTGGGATACTCCTGATTTTAAGGATCAAATTAGAGGAAGCAAAACCAGAAAAGATAGATATTCATCTTTGCTAATGGCTAATATGACGGCCAGACAAATTCAAAGAACTGTAACTCAACAAGAATATACAGCTTTGGGTGGATTTTCTAATACTTTATCTGGCAGAAAAGGAAACAAGTCTATGTATATAGCTCCAGAATGGTTTAACCAAGGTATTAAAAAAGTTGGAAATTATGGAGAAGCAGTTAGGAGAACCGGCGAAGAATAATGGTGTAATTCAATTATGATCCAATTACAATTTAATAAGTAGGATTATCATGAGCGAAAAAAAAGATCTTTTTGTTACTTGGGAAGAAAACAGCCTTGAATCTAAAGAAAAAGCTATAGCAAAAAGCAATAATCAAGGTCATGTCGTAAAGAAGACAGTTGCTTCTAGCAGTTTTAAAAATGTTGAATCCCCAAATATTTCTGTGCGTGAAGGTTTTGATCGTAGGGATTACGATTTTTTTAGACCGAATGAACAAATACCAGTAAAAGACAAAGATATTATGACTGCTTGTATGCAAGCGTATGAGCGTATAGGTATAGTTCGTAATACCATAGATATGATGAGTGAGTTTGCTTGTCAAGGAGTAGATTTAGTACATCCAAACCCAAAGATTGAAAAGTTTTATAAAGAGTGGTTTAAAAAAATTCGTGGTAACGAAAGAACAGAAAGAATACTTAATTTACTTTATCGTGCTGGAAATGTAATTATTAAAAGAGCAACAGCAATTTTAAAACCAGAAGAAATAGATATTATTCAAAAAGGAATGGCAGCTGAAACCAAAAAGAATTTTATTAAAAAACCCAAACAATCAGAAGTACCTTGGGAATATACAATTTATAATCCAACCTCTATTGAGGTATACGGCGAAGAAATTGCCCCATTTATTGGACCAAGAGCTTTTCGTTTTGGCATTAGGGTTACAGAAAATTTTTCAAGGAAGTTAAAAAATCCCAAGTCTGATATTGAAAAAGAAATTATAAAATCATTGCCAACTCAAATGGATGATTATGCTGTTCGTGGCGGTTTTTTAATGCCACTAGATGTTAATAAAACGGTTGCCCTCTATTATAAAAGAGATGACTGGCAAGTTTGGGCAAAGCCGATGTTATATGCTTTGCTAAAAGATTTGCAAATGTTAGAAAAAATGAAGCTTGCTGATTTAGCAGCATTAGACGGTGCTATCAGTCACATTAGACTTTGGAAGTTGGGTTCGTTAGAACATCGTATTTTACCAACTGAGGAAGCTATAAGCAGACTTGCTGATATGCTTATGAACAATGTTGGTGGTGGCAGCATGGATCTTATTTGGGGTCCAGAAATAGATGTTGTTGAAACAAAAACAGATTTAGTAAATTTCTTAGGCGAAGAAAAATATAAACCTATCTTAAACTCTATTTATGCAGGACTTGGTATTCCTCCTTCATTAACAGGATTGCCAGTAGGTTCTGGATTTTCAAATAACTACATTAGTTTGAGAACTTTAATTGAAAGACTTCAGTACGGCAGAGATGTTGTAACTGAATTTTGGGAAAGAGAAATTAAACTTGTTCAAATGGCTATGGGGTTTAAATTACCAGCCCAAATAGTCTTTGATCATCAAACTTTATCCGACGAAGCTGCTGAAAAGAGATTGTTAATAGAACTTGCAGATAGAGATATTATTAGCGAAGAAGCTGTTCAGGAAAGATTTAATCTTATACCAGAAATAGAAAGCGTTAGATTACGCAGAGAACGAGATTATAGAAAACAAGATATGCTTCCTCCTAAAGCTTCACCATTCCATAGTCCACAGCACAAAGAAAGTGTTGAAAAGTTATTTGCTCAATTAGGTATGTTATCTCCAGAATATTTTGGAATAAAAGATCCAAATGCAAGTTTATCTATACAAACAAGTCCAACTAAAAATACAGAAGAGCAACCAAAGGGCGAATCTGGACAAGGCAGACCTCAAGGAAAGACAGATACGCTACCAAGGAAGAGAAGAACTATTAAACCAGCCATGGCATCAGATTTTGTAGATAGACTTAATTGGGCAGAGCAAACCCAAAAAACTATAGCTGAAATTGTACAGCCCGCATATTTAAAAAGTGTTAACAAGAAAACTCTTAGGGATCTTTCTGTTGCTCAAATAAATGAATTTGAACATATAAAGTTTGCTTTGCTTTGCAGAGTTGAACCAGATCAAAAAGTAACAAAAGCTTTTGTTCATAATTCATTAAAAGAAAAAATAGAAATACCTTTTGAAGTAGAAGATTTCTTTAAGACTTGCATGGCTAAATACTTAGAAAAAACTGGAAATTTACCAACATCAGAAGTAACAAGAAAGATACAAGCTTCTGTATATGCAATGCACACAATCGGCTTACAAAAGACCGATAATATTGATAACTCTGCATCGTAGATATCACGAACTAATAGATAATGTTCAGCATATCTATAGATGTAGAATTTTCTTTAAACACAGCCCCATTATTTATATTTTGTGGGCTGATCCAGAAATTTCTAAAAAATGGATTTTAGACGATTTAAAAAAAAGGAAATTGATTCATGATATTATTTACAGAGAAACTTTGGACAAAGTAGGAAATACCAGTTTTTATGAGAGTATAAATTTTAGAAAAGCTTTTCCTATTATTTTTCAAGAACACGGAGATAGTTGCTTTATCATTGTTCATGCTACAGATACAAGGGTTAGTCCAGTTGCTTATAAAATTTTTGAAAAACAAATTAATGATGGTTTTTTAGCATCTGTATTTAAATGGAATAATGACTATTTAGAAGCTTGGAAAACAGCTGTTTTTGCAATAACAAATAATAAACACTCTTGGCCACCAGTATTAAGCAATAATCATAGAGATGTATTAGAATCTGCTTGGCCAAAGTCATTAAGTTATGATATAAAAAATAAAATAAAAGTTAATAAATATTCAGATAATATTTTATTTGAAAGTAAAAATACAACTGAGTATTTACCGGAATTTGAAGACAAACCTCAGTACTGTAATGACACAACATATTTATATATAAATGGTTATATACCTTGGTATAAAAGAATACTTAATTGGTTTGGTGTAATTTTTAAAAGAGGTGAACCATGATTGAAGCATATAAAACAGAAATTGAAGACGGTGTTTCTGAACTTGTTAAAGCAAGTAATTCTATTGCTTTTGATATGGTGGCTTCTGTATCTTCTGCACAAGAACAAGAGTTTGTTAAAAACAAATCTAATAGAACAGTAGCTGAAATAGCAAAAGCAGAAAACAAAAACCAAGAAGACTTATATTATTTAAAGTCTATTTTGGTTAGTACTGGCTGGAATAAAAACGATGATGTTTTTGATTCTCAAGAAATGTGGACTGCTAGAAATACCCCAGAAGACAAACCGTTTAATTTAGAACACAATCAAGATATTATCATTGGTCATATTACTGGTTGTTATCCAGCAGATGAAAATGGATTGCCGATTAATGCTGAATCTGCACCTGAAGATTACAACATTGTTACTTCTGCTGTAATTTATAAAGAATGGGAAAATCCAGAAAAAAAATTACAAATACAAAATATAGTTAATGAAATACCGAAAGGTGGCTGGTTTGTTTCCATGGAAGCTTTGTTTAGCAATTTTGATTATGCGGTTACTGATGGAGCAAGAACTAGAATTATAGCTAGAAATGAAGCCACTTCATTCTTAACTAAATATTTAAGGGCGTATGGCGGTACTGGTGTTTACGGTAACCAGAAGATAGGTCGTGTTTTACGAAATATTATATTTTCTGGAAAAGGACTTGTGCGAAAACCGGCTAACCCCGAAAGCGTGATACTCCAAACCGAAGCAAAAACTATCGATTTGGGGTATGAAAGTCTTGAGACTCCAGAAGTTAAGGAGAATATTTCAATGTCTGAACAGATTGTCGAAAAGGTTGAGGCAACTGAGATGGAAAAGAAGGTTGAAGTAGCTGTTGAAAATACAGTAAAACTTGAATCTGAACTTTCTGAAGCTGTTGCCAAGGCCAATCTTATGCAGCAGGAGCTTGCTAAAGCTACCGAAGAGTTGCAGAAGATGAAAGATGAAAAGAAGAAGAGTGATCGAATTTCTCTTGTTGCAGAAAAGCTTGGCATGTCCAAGACCGAAGCAGAAGAGATTGTCGCTCTTACTAACAACCTTGAAGATGAGTCATTTGCTGGCGTTGTTGCCAAACAGAGTGATTATCTTTCTAAGAAAATGGCAGAGTATGAAGCAGCTGCCAAGAAGATGAATGAAGAACTCATGATGTTGAAGAAGGCAGCAGAAATGATGCCTAAAGAAGACATGAATGAGAAAGAAGAAACTTGCTCCTGTCCAAAAGCAGCTATGGCTGAAGAAGACAAGGCAGAAGTAGTTGCTACCGAAGAAGTTTTGGAAAATGCAGAAGTTAAGGAAGAGGTAGCTTTAAACGCTCCTGCTCTTAATAATGTAGATCCAATTCAGACTGTAGCTTCTCAGATTGCTTCATATCTTGGTGTTGAAATTGAAAACCTTGGCAAGAACGAAGAATAAGGAGAAAAACTCTCATGGCTCTTAAACCAGATCGTAACATTGTTGTAACTGATATTAGCAATATCTGCAATATTGCTATCGAAAAGGGCGAAGTACTCGTTTTCAGCGTTTCCGGTTCCGGTGCGTTGAACGATGATGTAGCTACTGTAACTAGGGCTTCTAATCCTTCCGGCCTTGTTCCAGCTGGTCTTTCTTTGGCCGATATGGTTTCTATTGACATTACTCGTCAGCATAGAAATTGGCACAAAGATGAGCAGCTTCTTGGTGAAAAGCTCCCTCTTCTCACAAAAGGTTGGGTTGTTACCAATAAAATTGCTTCTGGTGTTTCACCAGCAGCTGGTGACTCAGCTTATCTTACTTCTAACGGTAATCTTACCGATACCCAGACCTCTGGTACTCCAAAGGTCGGTCAGTTCCTCGGCGGAGTTGACGCAGATGGGTATGCAAAAGTATTCATTGACCTTCCAATCGTATAATTAGAGAGGAGATAATAGAATTATGAAGACTCCAACTCCAGAAATGGTAAAACTTGCTGAACAGGCTGGTAGCAACAATTATGAAGTTGCTGTAGCTGCTCAGAAAGAACTTGCAAAGGCTCTTACTCTTCCTTTGCGTCAGGGCGTTTTGAAGGGCGATATTCTTGGAAACATCTTTGAACAGGTTGTTTTCCAACCAGGTACTTCCGTAGAATTCCCATTGGATTTCTTGGCTCCTGGTTCTGAGAAGGATTTCATCGCTTATACTATTCCTTCACAGGGTCGTATTCCTGAACGCCATGTAGAAGGCGATTATTTGACTGTTCAGACTTATGAAGTTGGTGCTTCCATCGACTTCTCCCTCAAGTATCTTCGTGATGCTCGTTGGGATATCGTAGGTCGTGCAATGCAAGTTCTCGAAGCTTCTTTTACCCGCAAGAATAACAATGATGGCTGGCATGTTATCATTGCTGCTGGTAAGGGTCGCAACTTGCTTGTAACTGACAGCGTTGCTACCTCTGGATACTTCAGCAAGAGGCTTATTGCCTTGATGAAGACCGTAATGCGTAGAAATGCTGGTGGTAACAGCACCTCGATTAATCGTGGTAAGTTGACTGACCTTTATGTATCTCCAGAGGCGATGGAAGACATTCGCACTTGGGATATTGATGAGGTTGACGACTTTACCCGCCGTGAGATCTTTGTATCTCCAGAAAATGGTTTGGCACAGATCTTTGGCGTAAATCTCCATGAGATCGATGAACTTGGCGTTGGTCAGGAATACCAGCTGTACTATACCTCTACCTTGTCTGGATCTTTGTCTGGCAAGAGCGAGTTGGTTGTTGGTCTTGACCTTGAGAAGCGTGACAGCTTTGTAATGCCTGTTCGTCAGGAAATTGAGATCTTTGAAGATCCTACTTTCCATCGTCAGCGTAGAATGGGCATGTACGGTTTCGGCGAACATGGCTTTGCAGTTCTCGATAATCGTCGTGTTCTTTTGGGTGCTTTCTAATAAAGCTTCCAATATAAAAATCAATAAAGGGTGGAGCGAAAGCTCTGCCCTTTTTTGTTGCATTGATGGATTTTTTATATAATATATTAGTAGGAGGATATACTATGGAAATATGCAGTCCTAGAGTATCAGAAATAAAAGTTGGAACAAAACCATTTAGCAATTTGGTAGTTTTTGACAACGCAAGAAACAAAAGCAATTTAGAAGAAACTGACTTTGGCGGAAAAGTAGTATATATAAATGGAAAAAACAGAAGAGATTTGTTTGAAAGTTTCTTATATGAAGCTTCATCTTTAGACTCTTATGAATATTTTTTATTTTTAGACGGAAAACAAAAACTTTCTAAATTTTTTTATAATAATCTGTCTACATGGAAACCATTAATTAGATATCAAATAGATGTAGCAATTTTAAAACTTTATGTAGGACCAATTTTTCAATCTAGAAGCCCTGACTATAACATTACAAATTTTTTAGAAAAAAATACATTTGGTCCATTTTTATTTTCATCTAGATACATAAAAGATCTATATAAAAATTTTGAAGTAAAAAATAGTATAACAGAAAGCATAAATTCTTTTATGCGTTATTATAGCCTAGTTTGTTTTTGGCCTAAGTTAAATTTACTTTTTGATAATAAAAAAATTGATTTTGATGAACTTGATTTTCCTTTAATTCTTCCAGACGGAATAGATCAATCTTTTATAGCCGATGATTATTTAAAACTTTATCAATTAGCTGATCAAAAAAAAGTTGTTTATGTAGGTTCATCTCCAGCAGAACTTATTGTCTTGGCACAATCGGCTTGTAAAATTATAGCTTTTCCAATTAAAACTAAAATAAATTTTATTGGCACAAAAATTTGGTTAGAAAGATTTGGATTAGAAAAAAGAGTTGAGTTTGTAGATCCAGAAAAATTTAATCCAGAAGATGAATCTTATTGTTTTGTTTATTCATCATACGATGATATAGATAAACTTATGTTTACAAAATATTTAGCTTATTTTCCAAACACAGTATTTTTTGGTCAATCCATAGCTTCAAAAGAAGCTGAATTAAATCAAATGCAACTTATTCCTTATTCACAAGAAATTAAGGTAAAAGCATGAAAAATTTAGATACTGCAATAATAATGTATTATTGGAATCATTTTAAAAGAATATCTTTATTTAGAAATTTTAATGTTTGTTATAATCATATGCTTAAATATGAATGTGTAATTGTTCCTATAGAAATTTCTACAAATAATAGTTTTGACTTAAATATGCAAGGTCTTTTTGCTTTAAAGTCAGATCAATTACTTTGGCAAAAGGAAAGAGTTATAAATTATCTAGCCGAAAAAATGCCAGATTCTATTAAGTATATAGCTTTTATTGATGGTGATGTTTTATTTAGTGATGATAATTGGGTGCAAGAAGCAAAAAATAAATTGGATCAAAAAGAAAATTTATTTATACAACCATTTTCTGATGTTTATTATTTACCAAAAAATCATTATAGAAATCATGGCTTTTATAGTCATAGCACTCCGAGTGTTTCATCGCAAATAATTAAATCAGACGGAAAAGAAAATTACATTAAAACTTTTAATTCAAGTGATTATACTTTTGGTAACCCAGGAATGGCATGGATTACAAAGAAAGAAACACTTTTGAATAATCCATTATATGATAAATGCATTATAGGTGGCGGAGACACTATTAATCTTTTTAAATGGCTTAATTTAAGCCTAGACATAGAAATACCTTTTATAAAAAGAAAACAAGATAGCGTTATTTGTTTTTTAAAAGATATACTAAATAACAAATCTAATGTAGAAATAAATTTTGATTATATAGATCAACCTATTTTTCATTTAAATCATGGCGATAAAGTTAATAGAAAATATATAGAAAGACAAAAAATTTTAAAAGATACTAATTTTAATGTTTCTAAAGACTTAGTTAACGATCAAGGTTTGTATAGATATGTAGGCGACAATAAAGACTTTTTAAAATCAATTGAGAATTATTTCAAAGAACGAAACGAGGATTTAGAATGAAAGATTGCACAATTATAATTGGTTCTTATAGATCTGGAACTAGCGTTATAGCCAAAATATTAAACTCTCTTGGCATAAATATGGGAGAAAGAGAGAATGCAAATGATAATCCAGACTGGTATCCAACAGGAAGTTTCAATGATAAGTACACAAGATATATTTATACAAATCCAAAAAATTACTGGGATTTAAAACTAAAAACAGTTCAACAAGGAAAAATTGGAACAAGATCATTTGAATTTCTAAAAAAAGATGCATGGAATAAGTTCATATCAGAAACTTCAATACAAACTAGTATAATATGGGCAAAAAGAAATATAAACAAAGCCAATATTGAATATTCTATGCTTATGGGCGATCAAGCTTTTCCAGATACTATAGAAAAACAGTATAATACAGCTGAAAATATTTTTAATAATTTTTCAGGCAGAAAATTAATAGTTAATTACTCAGACTTAATGCAAAATACTGAATCTACAGCAAAACAAATAGCTGCTTTTTGTGGTGTATTCTATATAGACGGTTGTATAAATGGAATAACACCAAAATTTTTGGAATAAAAAATGCATTTCAGCAAAAGACCATCAAGAATACAAGATCAAGACGATTTTGTAGGTGTTCCTTCTTCTGGAAATGTCATTAAATTTGATGGCACTAACTTTATTCCAGGAGTTGTTACTGGTTCTCAAGGTCTTCAAGGTATTCAGGGTTCACAAGGCAATCAAGGAAATCAAGGTAATCAAGGTAATCAAGGAAACCAAGGTTTTATTGGTTTTCAAGGTGATCAAGGTTCAATAGGCATTTCTTTCGGTGCTACATCATCTTTATCAACTATATCCAAAACTATTGGACTAAAAACTCTTTCTGTATTATCTATAGATGCTATTAGGGCTGGTATTAGAGTAAGGATAGTAGATAATAATAATACATCTCATTTTTTAGAAGGTCTTATATTATCTACTGATCCAAACACATCGAGCATAGTTGTTGATGTGGATTATGTAGTTGGCACTGGAAGTAGTAATGTTTGGGATGTTAATATAACTGGACAAGTTGGATCTCAAGGCTATCAAGGCGTTAGTTCATTACATATAAATTATTTATTTAGTACATTAACATCTGGTGTTCCAACTCCAGAACAGTTTAGATTAAATAACTCTAATTTTTCTCTTGCGACAATAGCCTTATTTAGTGGTCTAGATATAAATTCTAATAATATTAGTTCTATTTATTCTTTATTAGATGATTCTACTAATTTTGTAAAATCATATATAGTTATTCAACCAATTAATGATAATTCTAAATTTTCTATTTTTAAAATAACATCTTCAAATACAGTTAATAGTACTTATGCTTCGTTTAACATAGAACATGTTAATACATCTTCTGGGTTTTCACTAAGTAACAACCAACAAATTACAATATCTTTACTCCTTGTTGGTGATATTGGTAATCAAGGAACACAAGGTCATCAAGGCTTACAAGGAAATCAAGGTTTACAAGGTCTTCAGGGTCGTCAAGGTTTTCAAGGTCTTCAAGGTAATCAAGGTTTACAAGGATTTCAAGGAAATCAAGGTCTTCAAGGTAATCAAGGACTTCAGGGAAATCAAGGACTTCAAGGTAGTCAAGGCTTTCAGGGTAATCAAGGTTTTCAAGGTAATCAAGGATTACAGGGCAATCAAGGTTTGCAAGGTAATCAAGGTAGTCAAGGTTTACAAGGTTATCAAGGAAGTCAAGGCAATCAAGGACAAACAGGTGCTGGAGTTGAAATAAAAGGTTCTGATACTTGGCAAAATATTTTCAATAATCAAACTGGAACTGCCACTATTGGAGATATGTGGTTACTTACATCTACAGCACAAGGATCTGCTAGTCAATCTTGTCCTAATCCAGACAATGGAACTGCTGCTATTGGAGACGGAGTTGTATACACAGGCACTAGCCCTGTTTATTGGGATAATGTTGGCCCGATTCGTGGACCACAAGGTTATCAGGGCTTACAAGGATATCAAGGTCTTCAAGGCAGTCAAGGTAGACAAGGTCTTGTTGGCTCTATTGGTTTTCAAGGTCATCAAGGTAATCAAGGCAACCAAGGACTTCAAGGTAATCAAGGATTGCAGGGAAATCAAGGTTTACAGGGTAATCAAGGTCTTCAAGGTAATCAAGGATTTCAAGGAACACAAGGTTATCAAGGCTCTCAAGGTTATCAAGGTATTGATGGTCATTATTCAGAATTTATAGGAACTTTTGAAAACGAAACTCATCTTTTAACAACTTATCCGAGTGGTCCTCCAGAAGTTTATCAATGGGCATTTGCTCCAGATGACACAGATCCATTAATTTTATGGGTATATAGATATGATCCAAATTCTATAAATCATTGGGCAAAAGAAGATATAATTCTTACTGCTGGCTCACAAGGGTTTCAGGGATACCAAGGAGAACAAGGTTATCAGGGTTATCAAGGAGAACAGGGTTATCAAGGTGATCAGGGTTATCAAGGAGATCAAGGATTTCAAGGCAGTGAAGCAAGTTTTCCATCTGGTGGATCTACCGGACAAATATTAACATACAATAGTTCTAATCAACTTGTTTGGGTTGATGTAGATGGAGGAACTTGGTAGTGTCATTTACAATCGATCAATCTATAATAAATGCTACATATACAGGCTCTGGAACATATCAAGATCCATATTTAGTTTATCAGGCAAACAATCAACCAAATCCAGGTTATTTTGTATTTTCTTTTAATGCATCAGAGTCTGGTTATTTATTAGCCCAATACTCAGCTTTTGCTCAATTTACTGGTGCTTCTTTAATATTAAGAGTCTATGGTCCTAATGGAACTATAGATTATATTAATGAAACAGCTTCAATGCTTCCTCATGTTTTTTCTTTTTCTTTTCCTATATATATTGATGCTGGATCACAAATTTCAATTATTGCTAATGGAATTGAAGTGGGTTCTAGTGGTAGTTTTTATTTTGTTCCAGATAACTCAGGAGATTGTTTTGCCAATTGGAGCATAGATGTTTCAAGCTCTTCTGCTAGTAATACCCCTAGTGGAGCTTCAATAACTTCAAATAACGGATTTTATTTTACTGGTGGCCCTTATCAACTTTTGACAGCTAGTATGGTTGGTGTTGGTCCGGCAATTAATTTTTTTAATGGTTCTACATGGACTACTTATGATTTACAAGTTGGAGATATATTATCATTTAATGATTTTATTATTTTAAGTGGTGGTTTTGGAGATATAAGTGGAACATATATAATAACTGAATTAATTACATTTAGCGGTGATCAATTTGCAAAACTTGATTGCTATATCAATCCAAATCCTACTACAACAACCACAACTACAACGCAATCACCTCAACAATCTGTTGTTAAGTTTAGATCTTATTTAAATTATCAAACATCATTTAGTTCTATTGGTGGTCCAAGTACAGATTGGCCATATGCTAGTTCTGATTCATTTTCTATGGTTCTTTCTCCATCTGGACCAGGTCCAATTCATTCTCCACTTGAACCTCCAATAACGCCATCTTCAAATGTAACTATAGAGATACTTTCTTATGATCCAGAAACAGGAGATGCATATCCACCATTCGTAACATTAAATATATCTGGTAGTGGTTTAGTTTATAAAGGTAGTTTTAATTATCCAATTTCAGATAGTACATATACAAATTTTAGTCAACCTCCAGAACCATATGTATATCCAATAAATTTAAGTTTTAATGAAAGTTTTGTTGTTCCTACTGGATCTACTTTTTATTTTGATTTTTATTCAAGTTCTTGGATTAGTAATGTTAATTTTAATGTATCAATAACTGCATATAATCAATCTACTACAACTACAACTACTACGACCACAACCACAACTACAACGACTACTACTACAACAGTAGCACCTACGCATACAACACAAGATCCTTATATAGCAATAAAACCAAAAAGATCTTACATAGCTGGATCTATACCAAATTCTGGCGATATGCAAATAAATGAATTTGCTATAAATGTTGTAGATAAGAAAGGTTTTGTTTTAGACAGTAATGGAATTATACATACTATTTTTGAACCAAATAATGCTGGTAATCAAGGACCGCAGGGTTTTCAAGGTATACAGGGTTTTCAAGGTTTTCAAGGTAGACAAGGTTTTCAAGGTAACCAAGGCAACCAAGGGTTCCAAGGTTTTCAAGGTAGACAAGGTTTTCAAGGTAACCAAGGCAACCAAGGGTTCCAAGGTAACCAAGGTAATCAAGGGTTCCAAGGTGATCAAGGTAACCAAGGTTCTCAAGGTGACCAAGGCAACCAAGGGTTCCAAGGTGATCAGGGTAACCAAGGTTCTCAAGGTGACCAAGGTAATCAAGGGTTCCAAGGTGATCAGGGTAACCAAGGTTTTCAAGGTGACCAAGGTAATCAAGGGTTCCAAGGTGATCAGGGTAACCAAGGGTTCCAAGGCGATCAAGGTTCTCAACCTTTTAATTATCTTGGTGCTTATAATAATGGAGTCACATATTCTGTTGGTCAAGCAGTAACTTATGATGGTTCTCTTTATGTAATGAGTAATTACATTGGTGCAGCAGGATACATTCCTCCTGCTTATCCAGGCAATTGGGATTTAGTATTAAGCAAGGGTGATCAAGGTAACCAAGGGTTTCAAGGCTATCAAGGCGAACAAGGTTTTCAGGGTGATCAAGGTTTTCAAGGTTACCAAGGCAATCAAGGTTATCAAGGATCACAACCATTTAATTATGTTGGTACTTATAATAGTGGCATAGTTTATAATGCTGGAGATGCAGTTTCCTATAACGGCCAATTATGGGTAATGATGATTACGATTGGTTCTGCTGGAAATGCACCAGAAGAATATTTTTGGGATATGATTGTTGATCGTGGATCTCAAGGTTATCAAGGCACTCAAGGCTTACAGGGTAATCAGGGATTACAAGGTTTACAAGGAATTCAAGGATCGCAAGGCTCACAAGGTAATGATGGAAATTTCGGCGGTGTAACTGTTGAGTATAAATTTGATGGATTAAATACATCTATAAGCGATCCAGGCGATAATTATATAAGATTTAATAATTCTGATATTTCTTCTGCAACACATTTATTAATTGATGATAATCCAAACAATGCAAATATAGATTTGTCTATCTATTTAAATACAATAGATGATTCAACAAGTACTATTAAAGGTCATGTAAAGATATCTAAAAAGTTTTCACCAAATGTTTTTGCTATATACGCAATAAATTCTTTATCTGATTCTAGTCCAAGTTATTTTGATATAGATGTTTCTTATCTTTCTGGTAGTGGTTCTTTTTCTGATCAAGATGAAGTTTTATTAACTTTCGCTAGAACTGGTGATAAAGGCGATACTGGTAACCAAGGTTTCCAAGGCAATCAAGGATTACAAGGTAACCAAGGTAGTCAAGGTTTCCAAGGTGACCAAGGTGACCAAGGTAACCAAGGATTCCAAGGTGATCAGGGTAACCAAGGGTTTCAAGGTGACCAAGGTAATCAAGGTTTCCAAGGTGACCAAGGTAATCAGGGTTTCCAAGGTGACCAAGGTAACCAAGGGTTCCAAGGTTATCAGGGTAACCAAGGGTTTCAAGGCGATCAGGGTAACCAAGGTGACCAAGGTAACCAAGGATTCCAAGGTGACCAAGGGTTCCAAGGGTTCCAAGGTGACCAAGGTAATCAGGGTTTCCAAGGTGATCAGGGTAACCAAGGGTTCCAAGGTGATCAAGGTGATCAGGGTTTCCAAGGTGACCAAGGGTTCCAAGGGTTCCAAGGTGACCAAGGTAATCAGGGTTTCCAAGGTGATCAGGGTAACCAAGGGTTTCAAGGCGATCCAGCTACTGTTACGCCAGGAGGAAGTTCTGGAGAATTACAATATAATAACGCAGGATCATTTGATGGAACTGCTGAATTCACATATAGCTCTGGTCAAATAAGCATCGCCCCATATGGTTCTTCTGCTGGAAATACTAGCGAACTTCGTTTTTTAGAGTTGGTGGCTAATGGAAGTAATTATGTTGGATTTAAAGCTCCTGATTCAATTTCTGCAAACACAATTTGGACATTACCACCTTCTGATGGAATAGGTGGACAGTTTTTAAGCACAGATGGTTTTGGTGAATTAGAATTTAAAGAAGTATTAAATTTTAGAACTAAAGTTAAAAATTCTACTGGATCTACATTAAGTCCAAAACAAGTTGTTTATGTAAACGGTGCAAGTGGTAGCACACCAACAGTAGCATTAGCACAAGCAAATACAGAGACTGATTCTAGTAAAACATATGCCCTTGTTGCAGAAACAATAAATCATAATGCTGATGGTTTTGTTGTAGCTCAAGGACTTTTAGAAAATGTAAACACTTCTAGCTTTTCTGCTGGAAATACATTGTGGTTATCGCCAACTACTGCTGGTGGTTTAACTACTACTAAACCAACTGCTCCAGATCATGCTGTATTTATTGGAACTGTAGTAAATGTAAGTGTTAATCAAGGTTCTATATTAGTAAATATACAAAATGGTTATGAGTTAGAAGAATTACATAATGTCAGCATTAATAGTGGAACTTTAGCTGATAATGATATTATTCAATACAATAGTTCTTCTAAAGTTTGGGAAAATGTAGCTGGATCAACATCTAGTATAAGTGAAGGCTCAAATCTTTATTACACAGATACTAGGGCTAGGTCCGCTCTTTCTGCTGGAACTGGTATTTCATACAATAATACGACTGGTGTGATAACTAATTCATCACCAGATCAAACTGTTGTTTTGACTGCTGGAACAGGAATTTCTACTTCCGGTACTTATCCAAATTTCACTATTACCAATAGTTCACCAGATCAGACTGTAACATTGACTGCTGGAACTGGCATATCGGTTACTGGTACTTACCCTTCGTTTACAATTACTAACTCGTCTCCATCTTCAGGTGGAACTGTAACATCTGTTGGCGTATCTGTTCCAACAGGAATGAAAGTTACAAATTCTCCGATTACATCTAGTGGAACAATCGCTATTGCGATGGATACTGGCTATGCACTACCAACTTCGGCAAGTCAGACCAACTGGGATTCCGCATATTCTGAACGCCGTCAATGGGATGGTGGCTCAACAAATTTAGTAGCTGCTACAGGAAGAACTAGTCTTGGTGGTACAACAGTAGGAAGTAATTTATTTACGCTAACAAATCCTTCAGCAGTAACATTTTTAAAAGTTAATGCAGACAATACTGTTACAGCAGAGTCTGCATCTACATTTAGAACTTCTATCGGTGCTGGTACAGGTAATGGAACAGTAACTTCGATTGCCACAAATTCGCCAATTACTGGTGGAACTATTACATCAACTGGAACAATAGGAATTAATTCCAGTTCAACAAATACTGCTTCATATGTAGTACAAAGAGATGCTTCGGGAAATTTTTCGGCTGGAACTATAACTGCTTCATTAAGCGGTAATGCTACATCTGCAACAAATATTGCTGGCGGTGGTGCAGGACAACTTCCATATAATACTGGCTCTGGTGCTACATCATTTCTTGCTGCTGGCACAAGTGGTCAAATTTTAAAAAGCAATGGAACTTCAGCACCAAGTTGGATGAATACTAGTTCTATAACTAGTGTTGGAACTTTAAGTGGATTAACGATTACTGAAACTGTAACAACAGACAATACTTTAACGATAAATGCTGTTGCATCACAAACTGGAAATTTAGTTATATTAAAAGATAGTACAACAGCAACTCTGTTTTCTATCGGTCCAACTGGTGCTACTACTATCAATGATACTACTGCTAGTACAACTACTGGTACTGGATCATTAATTGTTGCTGGTGGTGCTGGAATAGCTGGACAAGCTACTATTGGTACTCTTGTTGCTGCTGGATTATCTTATCCAACAGCCGATGGAACATCTGGACAAGTTTTATCAACTAATGGTGCAGGAACATTATCTTGGACTAGTGCTGCTGGTGCAAGTGCTGCTGGCTCTACTGGAGATATTCAATACAATGATGGTTCTGCTGGTTTTACAGCTACTTCCTCCTTTTCATATGGCTCATCAGCTTATGATCAATTAGCTCTTTACAGCAATAATGCTGCATTTGGTGTTTTTGGAATTTTTGGTGCAAGTGGTCAGACATACCCATTACTAGAGTTCAGAGATTATCTAGGAACTACTGTATACAGTTATTTTGATGCCACCGGAAATCTTTACCTAAATGCACAGACAGACATAAGATTTGCAGACGCTGATAGCAGCAATTATGTTGCCATGCAATCTCCAGCAACTATAGCCACCAATTACACATTAACATTGCCTACTACTGCTGGAACCAACAACTATGTTTTAAAAACAGATGGTAGCGGAAACTTAAGCTGGACAAACGGAATTACCAATTTGCTTGGCGGTGGTGCAGGACAGATTCCCTACAACACAGGTTCAGGAGCGACTTCATTTCTTGCTGCTGGAACATCTGGTCAGGTCTTGCGTTCTAACGGAACAGCAGCACCTAGTTGGGAAGTACAAGGATTATTTTCAGGTGGAAGATTGACATTAACATCTGGTACACCAGTAACAACTTCTGATGTCACATCAGCATCTAATGTCTACTACACACCTTATAATGGTGATAAAATAAGTTTATATAACACATCATCTTCTTCTTGGGTAAATTGTTCTTTCACAGAAAAAACATTAGCACTTTCAGGATTATCTTCTGGAACATTGTATGATGTATTTGGTTATTTAAGTTCTGGAACATTAGCATTAGACCCTCCAGTAGCATGGGGTACTACTTCTTCAAGAAGTTCTGCAATATCTTTTCAAAATGGTGTTTATGTAAAAACAACAGATTTAAGCAGAAGGTATCTTGGAACATTTAGGGCAACTGCTGCAACTACAACTGAAGATTCTGCTGCCAATCGTTACCTATGGAACAATCACAACAGAATTTTAAGGCATGGTTTTGTTACCGCTTTTTCACTTAATTTTGCATGGAGTGGTGCAAGTAGAGAATGGAATGGTGGAGCAAGCGTTACCAGACTTAATTTTATTAATGGACTTAATGAGTCTCCAGTTTTAATAACTGGGGTATTGGCTGTTGGAACCGGTGCTGCCGGATCAACTGCTCAAGCTGGTTTCGGATTGGATTCTACAACATCATTTTTTGGAACAGCTTATACTGATTCGCAAATCTCAGGATATGTTGTAAGAACTATTTCAACACATGGATATACCAGCAGTATTGGTTACCATTATGTAACCCCTATTCAAAACGCATCATCAACAGCAAATTGGTATGGAGTGAATTGTGGAATTGTTTTGTGGTGCTAGGTGAAACATGAATAACAATATGCAAATTTTGAACGAAAAAGTAATGGCAGTTTGCCCTATTGAAAATGTTTATTTTCAAGAAGATGGACTTATAGGAATAGTTTATAAAGACCCAGATATTTCCACAGACCAGCAAAAACAAGCTGCACAACAAGTTATTAGTGAATGGCCACTACAAGAAAAGAAACTTGAAAAATTGGCCAAGATTGATGAGGAATGGGAAGCTGCCATTGCTCAAGGTTGGAATTCTAATCAAGGATTTAGTCTTGGTTTATCAGCCAATGATGTGGCTCTTATATCTGGCGTATTCGCTCTTGCAAAAGAAGCTGCTGCTTTAAATTTGCCACTACCTCAAATTATAGCCTTAGATAATACAGCTATAAGTTTTACTTCTATAAACGAAATGGTACAATTATTATTACAGTATGGTTCTGCTAGGGCACAACTGTCAAGTGTGTTTGCAAGTAGAAGAAAAGCTGTTGAAAATGCCACAAGTATAGAAGAAATTGACGGTGTATAAAAATATAGATGATATTTATGCAGAAGCTGCTGCTGATCCAGAAGTGGCTCAATCTGTAGGTATGTTTTTATATGCAATTGATAAGATAGGTAAAAATAAAGGTATTCTATAATGGTGTATATAAATTTGCACAACTTCTTAAGAGGATAATCAAATGAGCGACCAATTTATTCAGTTAGTTGAAAGATTTGGCGTTTCTTTCTCATTTTTAGTGTTTTTTGTATGGTGTGCATATAAATCAGGCATGTGGTTGGGTGAAAAAGTTATTTTACCAATGCAGGAAAGGCATTTGGAGTTTTTAGATAAACTTGAAGCTGGAATAGAAACTGTAGTAAATACTCAGAATAAAAGCCTTGAAATTCTTAATCAAGTTCTTTTAAATACAAGAGAGATACAAGCTTTAAAAAGACAAATAAGGGAAGAAAATGAGCCAGCAAGAAGTTAATTTTGAGATTTTAGCAAACAGTGGCATTGTACAAATTTCAGAAAGCTTAATGCTTAATGAATATATTGTATTTGGTCATGTGTATTCTGATTCTACTATTTCAAGTGAATCAGAACAAAAAATAAATTATGAGGTTGTTTAATGTCTTATCAAGCTTCTATATCTTTAGATTTAGGCAAAAGATATATTGGCTTGACTAATTTAACAGCCACTTTAGTAGATACTAATGGAACAGATATAACATTACCTATATCAATAGGTTTTGTTGAAATAGGAAATGGTAATTATTTATGGACATATTCAGCTTATCCACAAAACTTTAGAGGTGGCGTTAAGTTTAAATCTGGAACTGAAATAATTGGTTTTTTAGCTATAAATCCAGAAGAATTAGAATATGTAGATGTCAAAGTAAGTACTAGGGCTGGTGCTGGTGGTGTTTCTGTTATAACCCAACAGAGTCCTGTTCCAGCAGACATAACAGAACCAATAGAGTTAAGATTAATAGATGATTATTTTGCTGCTGAAGGAAGGTCTATAGATTTAACATCTTCTCAATGGCCTACTTTATCAGGTGCTATTGTTCAGTTTATTATTGCTGGCAAAGAAACATTTACTAAAAACTTCACTATTATAAATGATACTGTTCTTAGACTAGAACTTTCTTCTGCTGAACTTGCTATTATAGGTGCTGGTCGTTGGTCTTATGAAGTTAAAGCCACTTTATATAATGGTCATGTATTAACGCTATTGGTGGCAAATATGATAATTGTTCCACCTTTTGGCGACTAAAATGGCAAATTTATTAAATAAAACTATAATTAAAAATGTTTTTTTGCAAAAAATATTAGATTCCAATTACATTCCGATTACAGATACTTTTACATTAGATGAAAGCACATATATAACTAATGCTGGTGTAATATTTATTGTAAGAGATATTTCAGTAAATATGACGGTTGTTTCTCCAACAGAACTTTCGTTAGTTTTGACTGAAAATCAATTACAACAAATGGGTTATGGAAGATGGTTTTTTGAAATAAGAGCTTTATTTCCTAACAACCATATTTCTACTTTATTTGTTGGTACGATAAAGATTACTCCTTTTGCTTGAGGTTATCTATGTTGTGGCAGTCAGAAATGACAACTTTGCTGCGAGTTTTGATAGATGATCTTTCAGCAAATCCAAATTATACTGATGGTAGATTAGTTCAGACATTAGCAGTTGCTGCACAAATTGTTATTACAGATATAGACTTTCCTGTAAACTATAGTGTTGATATTCAAGGACTAACAATAAGTCCAGATCCTACTGTTCGTAATGTATCTAGAGATGAAAACTTTATAAATTTAGTATGTTTTAAAGCAGCTTGCATTATTGAAAGATCTGAAGCAAGAACAAGTGTTCGTCAAGGCATAGCTATTAGAGATGGTAGTTCTTCTATAGATTTGCGTGGATCAATGGACGGCAGACTAAAACTTATTGAAAAAGGTTGGTGTGCCGTTTATGACGAAGCTAAATTAGACTATCAAACTGGTAGAAGTGGCGTTATAGCTGGAGCAGCTATCATAGCACCATTTAGAGTATTTGCTGGTTACAGTGATCAGACATACTATCCAAATAATCAAGGTGGAAATTCATATTTTAGATGAGGTGAGAAATGGCAGATTTAAATAGGATTGATGGTAGTGGAAATTTTGTTTATGGCGGTGCTTATATTCAAACTCCACCAGGAGTTGAAAGTACTGATAGAGGAACTTATCTTGGTGGTGCAAAAATATATCAAGACTTACCACAACCAGCCATAGAAGAAACTTTTGGCATTAATTATGTAGACGCTTCAACTTTTGGTACTTTAACAGATGGCTCTGGAACTATAACTCAAGCCAATGTGGCTCAAACTGTTTTTGCTGCAAGACCACAAAGAAATTATTTATTATTTGTTAATTTGTCCGATACAGTTATGTATGTAAATATAGATGGTGTTGCTACAGATACAAATTCATACCCAGTTCTTACTGGTGGTCAATTAAGTTTTGAAAGTGGTTTTATTCCAAATGGGGCTGTTAGTGTAATATGTGCATCTTCTGGAAAAGAATTTGTTGCAAAAGAGGGATAAGAAATGCCGTTAATTAATACTGGTTCTATAGGTGTTCTTTATAAGGGCACTTGGTCTTCTTCTGCATCATATACTGCAAACGATATAGTTGAATATAATTCATCTACTTATATAGCCATTCAGTCATCTACTAATCAAAATCCAGAAACGGCTTCTACTTATTGGGCAGCTTTTGGAGACGGTGCTACTGGTGCACAAGGAGCACAAGGAGCACAAGGTCGTCAGGGTTTTCAGGGATCTCAAGGATCACAAGGTTCCCAAGGATCAACTGGAACTTCTGGATCTCAAGGTTCGCAAGGTAATCAAGGTTCTCAGGGTTCACAAGGTTCGCAAGGATCTCAGGGTTCTCAAGGATCACAAGGTTCTCAGGGAGACAGAGGTTATACCGGTTCGCAAGGTGTTCAAGGTAGTCAGGGATCTCAGGGATCACAAGGAACACAGGGATCGCAAGGATCTCAAGGAACGCAGGGTTCACAAGGATCACAAGGTTCTCAAGGAAGTCAAGGTCGTCAAGGTAGTCAAGGAGGTCAAGGCTCGGCTGGATCTCAAGGTCTACAAGGATATCAGGGTTCTGAAGGTATAAGTGGTGGAACCAAATTTATTTTTTCTATAGTAAGTAATCAATTTGCCGTTGAAGGCATTTCTAACAATTCAGATCCAATAACTGTTTGTCGTGGACAAAAATTCTTTTTCGATTTTTCCGCATTAACATCTAACTTTGTAGCTATTAGAAATGGAGATGGTTTAACTACTAATGTTGCTGGAACTAGTTCTAATAATAATGAATCTTCTGGAAGTACAGGTCAAATCATTACTTATGAAATACCTTTAGATGCTCCTTCTAGCGGTATAGTTGTTCAATCAATAACTAATCCTGCAATTATAAGATCTATTTCCGTTACCGATTATACTGGTCCTCAAGGCAATCAAGGTGTTCAAGGTTTACAAGGATCTCAAGGATCACAAGGCTCTCAGGGTTTGCAAGGTTTGCAGGGTGGTAACGGAGTCCAAGGTGTTCAAGGATCTACTGGTACTCAAGGTTTTCAAGGTTCTCAGGGTTCTCAGGGTGTAGTTGGTGTCATTGGACCACAGGGTTCTACTGGATCTCAAGGTTTACAAGGTTCTTCTGGTAGTCAAGGCAATCAAGGTTTTACTGGTTCTACTGGACCACAAGGATCTCAAGGAAATCAAGGGTCTACTGGTAATCAAGGTTCTCAAGGCTCTCAAGGAGATCAAGGATCTACTGGATCTCAAGGAAATCAAGGATCTGCCGGAACTCAAGGTTCTCAAGGTTTTCAAGGTTCTTCTGGTCCACAAGGATCTCAAGGATCTACTGGTTCTTCTGGATCACAAGGTTCTCAAGGATCTCAAGGTCCAGTAGGAGTTACTGGTTCTCAAGGTGCACAAGGTTCTGCCGGTAGTAATGGTTCACAAGGCAGTCAAGGCAGTCAAGGTGCTGCTGGATCTTCTGGCCCTCAAGGATCTCAAGGTTCTCAAGGTGCTTCTGGAAATAATGGTTCCCAAGGATCTCAAGGTTCTCAAGGTGCTGCTGGAAATAATGGTTCCCAAGGTTCTCAAGGTGCTGCTGGTCCTCAAGGATCTCAAGGTTTTCAAGGTATCCAAGGTAATACTGGTATATCTTGGAAGGGTGATTGGTCATCTTCTACTAATTACTCTCTTAACGATGTAGTTTATTATGGTGGCACTAGTTATATAGCTATACTTGCAAGTACTAGTTCTTCTCCAAAACAGCCAGATTTAAATCCTTTATATTGGGCTACTGTTGCACAAGCTGGTGCTACCGGTGGTTCTAATGGACCCCAAGGATTTCAGGGTTTTCAAGGATTAACTGGCTTAACTGGTCCGCAAGGATCTCAGGGTAGACAAGGACTTGTTGGCTCGTCTGGATCTAGAGGTTTTCAGGGAGATCAAGGTTTTCAAGGTAACCAAGGAAGTCAAGGTTTCCAAGGATCTGCTGGAACAAATGGTACAAATGGATCTACTGGTCCTCAAGGATTTCAGGGGTCTACTGGAACATCTGGTTCTACAGGCCCACAAGGTTTTCAAGGTTCTACTGGTTTATCTGGAAGTTCTGGTTCTACTGGTCCGCAAGGTTTTCAAGGAAATGTTGGAACTACAGGATCACAAGGTTTTCAAGGTAATGCTGGATCTAATGGTTCTACTGGTCCACAAGGTTTTCAAGGTTTTCAAGGTGGTGCTGGGTCACAAGGTTCTCAAGGAAGACAAGGCTTAATTGGCTCTGCTGGCCCAAGAGGTTTTCAAGGTTTTCAAGGTTATCAAGGAGATAGAGGCGGAACTTTATATACAGTAACAAATAATTCTTCATTAATTGAAATACAAGGTCTTGGTAATACAGAACCGATCACAATTATAAGGGGTCAAAGATACTTCTTTGATTTCACATCTTCTCCAGAATTATTAGCTATTAGAACAGCGACAGGATCAAATTCTACTGTAGCTACAACTCAAAATAATGACCCATTAGCAGGAACTAAAAACATAGTTGTTTGGGATATTCCTATAAATGAATCTTCTACAACTTTGATACTTGAATCTACACAATCTTCAAAAAATAGAACCTTTACTTTGCGTGATATTTTTGGTGCTAATGGTTCTAATGGAACTCCAGGAACTCCAGGATCTAATGGTTCATCTGGTCCTGTTGGTCCAACTGGTCCAACCGGTCAAGCTGGCCAAAATGGTCCTACTGGCCCAACTGGCCCACAAGGATTTCAAGGTTATCAAGGATCTGCTGGAACTCCAGGACTAGCTGTGGTAAACTTTTATCAACAGCCTAGTAGGCCGTCAAATCCACCAAGCAATTCTTTTGCTGTTTGGTATGACACTACTAATTCTGTATTATATTTTTGGATAACTGATAATAACGGTTCTAATTGGGTATCATTCTCAGGAAACGCATATGCCTAATCCTAACGAATTGCCAGGAATTTCTAATCCTTCTAGAGATTCTTTAGTATATAGACAGCCCAATGAACCAAAAATAGTTGAAAGAAAAAGACCTGCTTTTTGGTATAATACAGCAAGCAATGCTACATTTTTTTGGAATCCAAACTCACAACAGTGGATTCCTATTAAATCTATTAATTCCGCTCCGACTACTACAACAACTACCACAACGACATTAAGTCCTACTGCTGTATACCCAGATACTCTTCGTGTAACAGCTGGAATTCCCACATCTATTAGTTTAGATTCTTCTGGAAAATCTCTTATTTCAGAAAATATAGTATTAACTTTTACAAATTCTGGATTACCTTTATCACCAATAAAAGCAGTAGGCACATTAACAGTTACTTCTTCTAATAATAATTTTTTAATTAAAAATTCTTCTGGTGGAACATTTTCTAAATCTATATCCACAAATTCTACTTATACTATAGATGCTAATTCTTTAAGATTAGAATGGATAGGAACAGATCCATCTATTTTTGCGAATAATGCTAATATTATAGTATATTTAACATTTACTTTGACTTTAGATAATGCAGCACAAATATCTAATAGTGATCCAGATTGGTCACCAGTTACTGTTTTAAGACCAGGTTCTGTCGCTTCTCAAATTGTAGCTAGTATGACTAATCCAGCTACAATCGCAAATTCAAGCACACAACATGATCAATTAAGTTTAGAAGCATATGAAACATTTGTTAATACAAATAATATTTATATATCTTTTTTAGATGAAAATGGAGTACTTGCTAATAATTTTAATATGTCTGCTTCTAATGCAGTTACTGGAATAATTATACAAGTAATAGATAATGGCCAAAATGATTTTGTTGAAACATTTTCGTTTGGTTCTAGAGATGTAACTAATGGCGTGTCTTCAATACCATCATTTAAATTAACATTAGGATATATTTTAAGATCTTATTTACTAGACACAGTAAAAACTTCTATAAAACTTAGGCAAAACGGTTCTATATTCAATTCATTGCAAGACATTATTCATAATATACCAATTAATGTAAAGACAGCACCAACGACTACGACTGCTACAACCACAACTACCACGACCACTACAACTACAACCACTACAACAACAACTGTAAGACCTAATAATCCACCACAAAATAATGAATTTGCGGTATTTATAACATCTGAAGATTTAAACTATACAAGTAATTCAGCAGTATTAAAATTAAATGACTATAGATTTAATTTACATCTCAATGCTTCAACTTATGACACTAGACATAACTTTAAAACATCTAGTTATTACATTCCTCATAAAGACAATTCTAATAGAAATTTCAATTGGGATTTTGATATTATTGTAGGCAAGTTTGGAAACGGTATAATTTTAACATTTTCTAGTATTATAGAAAATAATTATTTTGGACCTCCATCAATAGGCTTTGTTCGATTAGATAAATATGATCTAAAAAATACTATCTTTCCACAGAACGAAAGACAGTTATATATACAAAATAGATTTTTATCTAATTTATATTCTGATAGTGCTGCCCCTAGTTCTTTTAATTCAAAATTTACTTTAAATACTTCAAAAATAAATGATTATTACAGTAATATAGTATCTTCTAATTCAAGATTTTATGTTTTATCAGGTGGTAGAAAAACATCTTCTAATACATATGCCGATGGAACGCATATAATCGCAACCGCTCCACAATACGATCCAAATTTATACAACTCAATTAAATCAGTTTTTATACCAAACTTTTTTGCAAATAAGAGTGTTCAGACAGATATTTTTGGATGGTCACAAGAACAAGTAGAAGGTGCTTGGGATGGTCAATGTGTATTATCTGGTAAATTATTTAATAACAATGAATTTTTAACAGGTTATTTTTCTACATCAAATCCTTCTGCGTCATTAGGACTAGTTAATACAGGAACATTTGTTGGTTTTAAATCCAATACTGAAGAAATAGAAGAAGCACAAACAAAATGCAGAACTTTAACACAAAATGCTTCTGGTTTTATAACTTATAACTTTGTAAAAATATTTGAAGATAAATATGACATTAAAGGTTCTATTTTTATTCATGAAAATCGTACTACCGAAATTATAAATGGAAACACAACCTTTGTTTCAAATTTCTTTGTAGCTACACCATTTGAATTTTATACATTTAAATATTTATTACAAAATAACGGTCTTCCATCAGGAACTGCACCAAGTATTTCTAAATTTATTCTTGAGCAAGGCGATGACAACGCTACAGATTATAAAATACTTTTGGATACCGATTATAATAAATGTAATTTGGAATATGTTGCATCTGATGCTGATTGGCACAGTTTGTATATTGTTTTGCGAAAACAATGTTATGAATTTTATGAACCTGGCGAAGCCGGAAAAAGCTTAACCGATCAGTTAAATGATGTGCTTTTTTTTGGTTCTCCAGTTGAATGTTTAAATATTATAAAAATACCATATATAAAACTTTTTGAACCTAATTTAACAGAACTTGGTGATCTAGGATTAGATAACTTTAAAATATCTCTTGTTTCAAATAATTTTTCTGTTCCATTAAAAACCGGCATAGAAACTGTTTTGCTTTATCAAACTCTTCCGGTTTATTTTGGAAATACTGATGATCAAAAATTTCCTTTTATGTATAGAAGTTTTAATAGTCCAACTAATAAAAATAACACTTCAATAATAGAACCTAAATTTGTTACAACTTTCAATAAATTTCAGTCAATTCCAAATTTTGAATTTTTAACAGAATCATGTTCTTGCGATGTGCATGTATTACAAAATAATTTTAATACAACTACAACAACTACTAGTTTAAATACCACCACAACTACTACGACAACAACGACAACAACCACAACAACGACTACAACAACTACTCAAGCACCTCCAGAGTGTTTTGGAACTTGGAAAACAGTAAAAGTTGAAAAAGCTACTTCTCCAAGTCCATATATTAAAAAAGGTTATTTATCTTCTATTGGTAATAATACAAATAAAACAGCCATTATTTATATACTTGGAAATTTAGAGACATTTTATAAAACAAATGACATTAATTTATTTGATACAGAAATTAGATATGATCTTTTTGATAATTTAGGTTATAACTTAATAAACACACCAAATAATTCTAGTTTTAATACGCCTATTGATATTAATTTTAATATAGAAGCTGTTTTAAACACAGATTCTTCTATGATTATTGCTCCAAGTATTTTACCTCCAGAACAATTAATTTTTGAAACTTCTGAAGAATATGTAGTTTCTGTTACAAAAAACTATTTTTTAACTAAAAACAACAATGTATATAAGTGTTATTTTGGAAGTGGTAAAATTTTTGAAGGTACATTTAATGGAGATGCTTATTTAGAACCAATTACAAATAATAGTGATATTTTTATATTATCAACAAGTTCATCGGATGATGTTTATGTTAAAAAAGGAAATTCAAATACATTTATAATAGCTCAAAACCAAGGCATAACACTCAAATCCACTTACAAAAGAATAGATTTTGATTCTTTGCATTATTTAGCAATAGATAATAATGGTAATCTTAAAGTTTCATATCCAAATAATTTTACTCAGTGGCAATCAGTAATAATAAATAATATTAATGCTAATGCCCCAGTAAAATTTATAGATGTAGTTTCAAATGGAATAGGTGCGATAGCATTAACTGATAAAAGATATATATATTTTACATTTGATAGTTTTAATTGGCATGAATATGATCTCGGTGAAGACTATTTATTTCATAACATAGAATTCTTTCCAAAAAATGAAAACACCGATACCGATAAATTTGTAATAACCAGTTTCTTTAATGGCAATGCTCATGTTCACCATGTTGAATGTAGTAGTATTACTCCTCCGACTACGACTACTACAACAACCACAACAACTACCACTAGTACAACTCCATGTCCAAGTTGGAAATCTGTTTATAACGAAGCTTTAGATTGTTTTGATTGTGTTTGTGAAGTTGATGGAAGTGGAATATACACATCTCAGGAAGAATGTGAAACTGCTTTACAGGCAGCTTCTTTAGCTATCTGTACAACTACCACTACCACTACTACAACCACTACTACAAGTGCACCTCCTACACCATGCGATTTAGCTAAAGCAGAATTGACATCAACTTTTCAATATTGTTTTAATTTAAATAATTTATCTAAACCAGCAAATAATTGTTGTCCTGAATTAAATTTATTTTTAAATTATTATAAACAATATAGTACTAGTCCTTATACTGGAATTTATGTAACAGATTTGCCAGATGGAAGATTTGAAAAATTAACATCTAATGATTTTATTACTAATAATGATCCAACTTTATATTATTTTGCTTATAAACCAATTTCTATTTTAACAGATCCATTAACCAATGAATATCCACCTGAAGAAACTGGTCCATATTATGACTTTTTAAAAAGTTGTAACATTCCAAGAAAGTGTCTTTTCAACTTAAACACAAAAAGATTTATAAACACAAGTATTATTTTAAGAGGTTTTTCTTCTAGATCAAATATAAATATAGGTCTTCATTATATAACTTGGCAATTACAACTTTGGTTTGATACACAGGAAGAATATCAATCTGGAGGAACAACATTTTATTTTTGGAAAAAATCATATCCACAATTAAATGATTCACAAAAACAAATAATCGATCAACTTTCAGGAACAGGCTCTATATTTAAAGATGAAAGATTTGTTCCTATAATAATTAGAAATCCAAGTCAAAAACAATATCTTAATTCTGTCGTATTGAATAGAGATCCTTGGCATGCAAGTCATGGTTGTTTAGTTGGTATAGTATTTTATGATAAAAATATAAAAGAAATTGTTCCTTATCAAAATGAAGAACAACAAAAAGCTTTTATATCTAGGTGGGAATGTTCTTTTAAACAATTACCTTATGGAAGATCGCTTTTAAAATATGGTTATATTCAACCAGAATTTTATGTTCATGAATCAACTTTGACAAGACAAAATTCAAATCCGATTTTCTATGTTGCTGCAAGTTATAATCCTAAAAACCCTCTTTCTATATACCAAACATTAGATGCATACTCTATAGGAAATATATATAATATCAGAGGTATGTTAAAAGAAATAAGGCATATAGGCGGAACAAATATTGAATATAATAATACCACAAGAATTACATTAGAACCAGATTGCACAGGTTTAATAACAACTACTACAACAACACCAAATACTCAAACAACAACAACAAAAATAAGTATTAATCGTCCTCCATTACCTCCTGTTGTAACTACAACCACGACTACAGCTACTACAACAACTACAGGGCCGGGAGGAACAACTACAACCGTTGGTCCTTCTGGTACTGCTCTTAAAATGCCCGATGGAATTACATTTAGAAATGGTAAAATCTATATAACTGTTGGTGGTTATGTAAGAAAAGTTATTGAAAATGACATTGGCGATCCAGTAAATAATTCTGGTGGTCCAGTTATGTCGAATACCGTTTGTTATTGGAACTACTCACAAAAAGAAAAGGGTAGAATTGGAAGATCTTGGTTAAGATTTACTCAGTTAAAACATTCAGTTCATGGAACAAATATTCACGATATTAGAAGTCCCGACAGAAGTGATACATCTTATCTTTTTAATTGCGGTGATTTTCCAGCACAAAATAATCCAGATTTTGGCGTTGTGTTACCATCAATATCTGCGTCTGCAATGGGATTATTAGAGGCACAAAGAAATTATTTTGCGTTAACAAATGTTTTAGCTAATAGCAATGTTTTTCCAGTTCCTCATTTAGATGCTACAAATTGTAGAAAACCTTCTTATCCAATCACTGATTCATTAAATATAAAAATTGATGAACACATAAAAACTGGTTGTAAAACAAGTAAATATACAACCCCAGAAGGCTACACATTTTCTGCACAAACAGCTTATTTTATATTAAGTCCTGCTTTTACAAGAAGAGGTAATGAAGAAGATGGTTATTCTAATTTCTTAGTTGTAACTTTTAATACTATTGGTTTTTATAACGATCCATATGAGCGTGGTTTTCTTTATGGACCAGACCCATACTATAGAGGTTCTGTAAATATATCTGGAGATACTGGTTGGTTACCAAATTTCGTAGCTGGTGCAATTTGTAATCCAAGATGTGAGGTTTATTATCCAGATCCAGAATCAGAAGTTGGTTTACATAGATTTAAAAATGGAACTATAGCACTTATAGGTAATCATAACACGCTTGAAATAGGAAATATGTTAAATGGAACTAATTCAGCTGTTAACTTTGGTTTTGGACCGTGTTTGTTAAAAGGTCTTTGGTTAAATAGAAATAACGGAAGCAAGTTTATTGATAGTGCTGCTAGTTTAGTTGGACAAGCATGTTCTTCTTACTTTCATGGAAAAGAAACAGATCCTAAAAAATATTTTTCAATAAATAAGCCAAATGAATTATATAACGAAGGCGATTATGTTCCGCTTGTAGGCCCATTCAGTAGTTCAAATATGAGTGGTTCATTACAACAAGCTATTCTAGAAAAGAATGGTCCTTGTGGTGAAAATCTTATTGGATTTAATGGTTCTCCTTCAGCTATGGCAGAAGGTCAGGGCATGGTTATTAGTGCTGCTCAATGGGGAGAATTATTAACATCTTTATCTAATATAGCACCAGTTACGCAAGCTGACATTATGTCTCATTGGTCAGCAAACATTAAAAATGTTGATCCATTCATGCTTTCTTATGGAAAATGTACAACTGTTTCAAATTTTAATAATTTAACTTATAACTTACAAATAGATCCTGCGACTGGAAGACCTTATGTAGATGAAGATGGAAATCCTACTGGAGAAATAGTTCCTTCGCAAGATTTAGCAAATCCAGAAGGTGCTGAAGATCCAGATGATAATTTTAATTCTTCTGCTTTAGCTATTAACCCAGACAGTCCTTTGGTTAAACCAGAACCATATGCTGTTGGCCCAGGTGTTATTGGTACTAATTCTACAAATCCTGTTACTGGTCCTACACGCCCACAACCACCAAATCCATTACCAACCGGAACTAATCCTGTTAATGGATCATGTCCACCAGGAGAAGAAGTATATACTTTTTATATAAGAGGTGTTTATGGAATTATAACTAATATAGTTAATAAATGTTGTAAATCTATACTTATAAATACAGCTTGTGGAATTAAAAAAATATGTGAACATGCTATTTATGGAGGAACTCCAGGTCTTTTAGACTGTTTGCCTCCAGGACCAGGACCAGGAGGTTTTGGCGGTGGATATGGTTATCCAGGCGGTTTAGGCGGATTAGGTGGTTTAGGAGGTCTTGGTTTAGGTGGTGGTGGTTTTGGTGGTGGTGGAGGTATAGCTGGAGTACCACAACCAGGCAATCCAGCTGTAGTTGTAGATAATTTAAGGCGTGGTAATGAACCAAAACCTCCTTGTGTTCAAAGAGATTATAATGGACAAAAATTTGCAACTCCTCCTTACACAGATACAAACATAGATAATTTTGGAGGCAAACTTGAACCTTGTAATTTTTGTAAATCAAATGTTAAAAATGCTTTGGTTAATGGTGAAGTTGTACAACAACCAAAAGAAGTTGGTTTTTGTGCACAAATGACTATTAAATACAAAACATACATAGATGAAGATGGATGCTTGCAATCTATTCCAGGAAATTCATTAGATACAGTTAATGTAAATGTCAAAGGAGAGCAAAAACAATATCAAGTAACCGGAGAGCAAAACATCTCTAAAGATATTTGTTTTTATAGTATACCAGGCAAAAACCTTACGGCAGAACAAGCTTATTTAGATTGGGCAACTGGAGAGTTTAATGGCAAGCCAAATAAACCACCTTATGTTGCAGCAGGACGAAAATAATGTTAAACAACAAAGTTTATAATTTAACAGCTGGATTTTTCTTTACAGATCCAAGATTCAATTGGAGATCACAAAGTCCATCTTGGCTTTTTTTAAAAAATAAAAATTTAAATTTTAACCCAAGAGATTTTAATCATCAATTTTACTACGAGTTTCCACAGACAAAACAGTATATAAAAAATTCAAATTATGGAAAATCAAATGTCGATATTATGATTTACGATCAAAATTTTTCATCAGGACATCCTATTGGTTGTTGTCCAGAGGAATTAGTTAAGGAAGTCGGATTTAAAACAAGTATTTATTTTAAATTTTATTATTTAGAAGAAAAACCTTTTTTATACATATCATTTTTATATGAATGTAACGCAGGAAAAGATCCAAAAAGTAAACAGTACTATTATACATTAGGAGATCCAAGTTTAGAAAAATTTATTAGTGCTTCAACTAATGGTTTTCCTTTTGATAGATGGAAAAGTTTGACCGATTTAACAAATGTAAACTATTTAAAGTTTGAACTACCAGAGGGAATTCCTTTGGGTGCACATAATTGTTATACAGGTTCAATTGACAAAAGAAACCTAGAAGTAAGAAACCCAATAAATTTTGACGCAGCTATTTTTAACGGAATGGAAAAAGGGCCGAAATGGAGTTATTTAGAAACTGCACAATTACCAGAAACAAGAGTTCAAAATTTTGGGTTTGCTGATCATGAATTGTCTTATCAAAACACTGGACCTAGATATTTTTATGTTTTTGCAAATTATGAACCTCCAGGAACTATATTAAGCGATTTAAAGGGGAACTAATATGCCTTTTCCTATAAATCCAGTTAATGATGATATACATGTAATTGGAAACAAATATTTTAGATACAAACAAGATATTGGCTGGGTACAAGAAGAACCTACCAATTTTTTTGCACAACCAGATCGACCAACTCAAAATATAGATTCTTCAAGAATAGCAATTTGGTTTGACGAAGACGGTGGTGTTATTTATTTTTGGGAAAACAATAATTGGATACCATACTTTTCGACTAAATGTACATGAGGTTAAAATGCCTTTTCCAATTAATCCACAAGAAAATGAAGTTTATGAAGTAGATAACAATCTATTTATTTTTAGTAATTTTAATGGGTGGAAAAGAATTGAAAGAGAAAGAATATTTAGAGCACCAACAGCACCAACATTAGCCGATAAACAAGGAGGGTTGTGGCAAAACACATTAAATAATATTATCTATATTTGGCGTGATAATTTAAGTAAGTGGATTCCAATTCTCCCAAATTGCCAGTTATCTAATGTAATATATCCATCTTATATGAAACTTTATCATAGTAATTATACAGATTTAGTCACTAAGGTTTTACCAAAAACCATTAATAGTTTACCTTATGAAAGACCTATTAACGGAAGGATTCCTTCAGAGTACGAAGTAGAAATAAATGGGCCAGCTAATTATCCAACCGAAGGATTTATAACTTACTTTTTTCAATTTTTTGATAAAGAAGACAATGTTATTTCATTAAGCAATACCAGTTTCAGCTGTTCTTGGCACTCATCAAATAATAGTGCTACTTTTAAACCAACATTATACACATCTTTTGGTGCTGTTACTTCTGCAAACAAATGGGGAATACCAGCTGCTGATAAAGTTTATTATTTAACATTACAGTATGATAATTTAGGATCATCTGGTTATTTTAAAATATTACCACAGGAATCTTATTTAAATCCATCCACATTCAATATTTTAATTTCTCACAATAGCATTAATAATTTAAGCATAATGAATAGTATTCCAGCTGCACATCACCCATTTAGAGCTTCTCCGACAGGAATATTTGGTTATACAAATACAAGAGCTAGAAGTATACCAGCCAGACTTAATGCCGTTATTTATCCACAAAACTCACAAATACAAAAAGCTGGCGAACAATTTACTATTCCAATAGTTATAGAAGCTGTAACTGGATATGACAATGTTTATGACAATGGAGATAATTTTACAGGATCTATAGTTAATGTTCCTGCTGATGGTCAAGCCAATATGACATATCAAAATATTACAGGAACAATATCAATCAGTGTTGCTGGAGTTGAAAATATTTATGGTAATCCAACGGTTTCTCTTAATGGAACAACTACCGTTACTCCAACCGATGGCATAGCAGTGTTTAAAGATTTATCTTTGAGTTTATCTGGTAATTATGGAATAAATCCAAATCAAATAGCTGTAGCAAATTTAAGTGTAACTTCTACTGACACTAGATTTAGATCAAGACCCATTAAAATATACTGGACAAAATAATGGCAAAAATATTTTCATTAACTGATGATATTAAACAAATAGCGGAATTCGCCATAGATGATCTTATAGATCAACTTGGAAAAACTTGTAGACTTATATATCCACCTATTGCTTCTCCTTGCGTAAACTGTCTATTCGACCCAATAGGAAATAAATCTTCCAATACATGGACTAATGGTGGCCCAATACCGTTTGAAAATGGATCTACATGTCCAATGTGTGATGGCAGCGGTTTGCATTTTAATTCAATGACTAAGGATATAAAAGTTTTAGTAGCTAACTCTCCTAAAGATTTTTTTCAAAAACTTCCAGCACATATTCAATTGCCAGACGGAAGTATACAAACAAAAGGCTACATGAAAGATCTTCCTGATGTTTTGCAAACAAGAAAGATGGTCTTTCAGTTAGATATTGAAGGCTTAATTAGATATACATATGAACTTTTGGGCGAACCTATAGATCAAGGTAATATAGTGCAAGGCAAATACTGGGTTGCTAACTGGACAAGAGTTGGTGCTTAGTTATGGAATATAAATGGTCTATATCATTAGACGGCAAAGAACTTGAAAAAGGATTAAAAGAAGAACTTAGAAAAATCACATCTAAGTATATAAGTGATTTAATTAAAAGAATAAGACCTTCTATAGTTAGCATAATAGATTATTACATTAAAACTGCTCCAGAAGCTGAATCTTTAACTGATCTTAGGGGGCGATTAAGATTAGATCTTGGTGTCGAAAACCCAGAAAGTATTATTCCTACTATAGCCAGTTATATAACTAGTAAAATTAACTTTGTTAAAAAAGATGCTACTGCAAATTCTTTGGGCGGAATGGCACTTTATTTATTACGCAGAGAAGGTATACAAGGAGTAGCAGATCATCCATTGGGAAGTTATGAGTCTAAAGCAGGAACAATACCTTGGTTGAGGTGGTTATTATTAGAAGGTTCTGGCATACTTATACAGAATTATGAAGTTAGATATTATAACTCTATACAGAAAAACTCACGAAGTAGATTTGCCCTTATGGTTCAACCGACAACTATAGCAGCTAGAGTTAAATATTCAAAATTTTACGATGGCGGATACTTTAAAGGTGTAGATGGTTTTAATATTAGCCCAGAGTTTAGCGGAACAGAAGAAGATAATTGGATAACTAGGTCTTTTGATCGGGCTATACCTCAGATAAATGAAATTATTAATAGAGAGGGTAGATTTTCATGATAACTGAATTTAATGGCGTAAATCATTATGGCCAGCCATTAGCATCTGAAAATTTAGAAACATCCCTCACTTTTTTTGCACAATGGGCGATGTTAAATATTGGAGCTTTCTCTAATAATAGAATTAATAATAATCCTAGTGGCATAGCTTCTCATTCGGCAGATCCTTCTAGATTAAGAATGGCTAGAGATCCAAGATATGCTTCTGGAAGAGTTTGGGAAGGCGTTAGATCTGATTGGGTTTGGGAAACAGGTATTAGTTATACAAATCAGCCAATTAATATAAGCGGTGTTTATGTAAATAATAATTTTATACCAGTCAGTCAAACTGGTGCTTCTGGTTACAAAATATCATATCCAGAAGGAAAAATTATCTTTAATTCACCAGTAGCTTCTGGAAGTAAAGTCCAGTGTGAGTACTCTAATAGAAGCGTTAAGATTTTAAAAGGAAATCAACCTTGGTTTAATCAATTAGTTTTTAATAGTTATAATGCAGCTGATCCTCAATTCTTACAAAATGGATCTGGAACTTGGGATGTTTTGTCTCAAAATAGAGTGCAATTGCCAGCTATGATTATTGAGGCAATGCCAAAAGTTAACTTTTATCCATTAGAATTGGGCAATTTAAGCAGAAAACATCAACAAGAAGTAATTATAACTATATTGAGCGAAACATCTTATGATCGTAATCAAATACATGACATAGTTACATATCAATGGCAAAAACGAATTATGGGCGTTGATAGGTATAAATTGGTAAATGATAAGAAATACCCATTAAATTATGACGGTTCTGTTTCTAGTAGCGGAATTCAATATCCAGCTATGGTTAGTGGCGATTATGCTTGGAAACAGATTAGATTTGAAAATGTTAAGTCTAGAGAGGTTCTTTTGCCATATCCATTAGTTGGATGTGAGATAAGATTAACTTGTGAAAGTGATTTGCCTTAAAATGTCAATTTTGGTGTAACTTTTATATAGGTAATTACCTAAACTGCTTAGAGGAGAATAACCGTGGCAAATAGAAGAATGTTTTATGCTGTAGAAGCACTCAGCATCTCTCCAGATGCAACTGACAATTACGCATTCGTACATGGCGTTCAAAGCGTTGGTATGAATACCACTTTTAATCTTGAAAACATTTTTGAACTTGGCCAACTTGCTCTTTATCAAATCGTTGAAAATGTTCCTGATATTGAGATCACTGTTGAGCGTGTTCTTGATGGAACTGCTCCAGTTTATTGCTTGGCAACTCAAGAAGGTGCTGACTCAACTTTGGTTGGTCGATCCAATGCCAAGTGTAAAGTTGCTATGCAGTTTTATAATGACACTCAGGGTTTAGCTAGTGGTACTCCACTTTCTGAAGTTATTGTTTCTGGTGCATTCGTAAGCCAGATTTCTTATAAGCTTGCAACTGAAGGAAATGCTACCGAAAGCGTGACTTTAGTGGCTAATAACAAGAAGTGGCATAGAATCACTGCTAGTGACGCAAGTTATTTTACAGGTTATACACAAACAACTGCTGATGGAACTGGTCTTGGTGCAGAAGAAAAAGCTACTGACAATAATGCCAGTGGTGTTAATCGTAGGCAGCATATTGTTTTTGCTTCTAGCTTGCTTCCTTGCAACAGTGGTGCTACCAAAAAAGGTGGTATTCCAGGTGTTAGCAGCAATGGCGTTAATGAAATTGATACTGCTCTTGGTTGCTTTAGAGCTAGTGTTCAATCTGTTAGCGTTAGTGCAAATCTTGGTCGTGAACAGATGCTTGAATTGGGTCGTAAGGCTCCTTACTTCCGCTATGTCAAGTTCCCTGTTGAAGTTACCGCTGAGTTTGAAGTTATGAACAAAGTTGGTGACTTAGTAGAAGCCGACGAAATTGAAGATAACATTACTGATCAATCTATTAAGCTTGTATTTGAAGAAGGTCTTGCAGTAGATCTTGGAACTAGCTGTAAGTTGACTTCAGTAAACAATGCTGGCGGTGGTGCTGATGGCGGTAACGGAACTGTTACTTATAGCTATCGTACCTTCAATGATTTTACTGTAACACATCCATCAGATCCTATGTAATAATTTGGAAAACTGATTATAATAAAACCAAGGGGGTTAAAATCCTCTTGGTTTTTTTATTTTAGGAGGACTTTTGGACGAACTATTAATAGCTAGGATTATAGCTGGATTTATAAGATTTAATTACAAAGATAAAATTTATTTAATTAAACATCCAGAAAGACACGATAGATATATAGCAGAAGAGATATATCAAGAAGCATTAGTTGATGCTAGTGTAGAAGGTCTTTATACAGATCATGAAATTAATGATATGTTAATAGAACATGGTATTTGGAATGATGAAAAAGAAGAACTTCTTGAAAAACTAAATAAGGAAATAGAAGAACTAAAAGTTAATTTATATAAAAATTTTTATAAAGACAAAGAAAGTGCTGTCATTAGGAAAGTGCTTCTTGTTGCAAAAATAGATCGTGTTAATTTATTTTCAGAAAAATATTCGTACATACATATAAGTGCTACTGGTTATGCATCTACTTTAAAAACTAAATATTTAGTTGGCAGTAGTTTATATCATCAATATGGAGATAGGGTTTTTACCAAGTCTTCTTTTTGGAAAAACAGAAGTGATTTATTAGATGAGGCGGTTGTTTTTTATAATCAAAGTAAATTGGGTGATGAAAAACTAAGACAACTAGCTAAAAGTTCTGTTTGGAAAAGTTATTGGAATGTTAAAAAATCTGAAAGTTCCATTTTTGGAATACCTATCATTGATCTAGATGACGAACGGAGATCCTTAATAACTTGGAGTCAATTGTACGATAATATAGCTGAACATCCAGAAGTTCCACCAGATGATTTAGTTCAAGATGATGATGCTTTAGATGGATGGATGATATCTCAAAAGAAAGAAAGAGATTTAAAGAAGGGTCAAAATTCAGTAGATAGTTCATTAAGTGACAAAGTTAAAAATTCTTCAGAAATTTTCATAGTTGCTCATTCACAAAAAGAAAGAGAGCGGATAGAATCTATGAATACTCCTGAAGTTATGGCAATTAAAAGATCTAGGCAAAAGACGATTTTGGAAAAGGGAGAAGTTACAGATCTTGAATTTGCCGATGTTAGGCGTGATGTTCAATTAAAGAAAAACTCAATGTGAGAGGAAAACATGGGAGTTTACGATAATTTTGAAAAAGCGTCTAAGATCAATAAGGAAGACGAAAAAAAGTTAACTCAAAAACATTATTTTTTGTCTAAGGATAAATTAAAAAAAGTCTCTAAAACAAAAATGCGAACATCGTTTATAGGTGCTCTTTCTGCTGTAGAAAAACATTTCAGTGAACTTTGGGAGATTTTCCCAGACGATGAAGAAGATTTAATTGCTGATAAAAAGTTCTGGAAAAATGTTTGGGAATTGTGTAGAGCAGAAATATTAAATAACGGAAATAATCAGCTTAGGGCTATGGAAGCTGAGATAGACCAATACTCTGTTTCTTGGGATGGTTACACTCGAAATTTTTCTAAAGGAGGATCGTCATGAGTGCACCTGACAATAAGAGGACTTTTAAAGTAACGCTTGATAATAAGGAAGTTGAACTTGCAGTTCAGCGTCCAACTGTCAAGCAAAAGCAAGAAGGACAAAAGGTTTATAATAAAGCCTTTCGTGATGCCGTTGAGTCCGGCGGTATTCTTCGTGCTAAAGTAGAAAGCGTTATGCGAGAGCAGAAGCTTTGGGATGATAATAAGCAAAAACAACTTCGTGATCTACAGGAAAAGATCGCCGAGTCTGAGCGAAAAATTAAGTCTGGCGGTATTAAGCTTAGTGAGGCAAAAGAAGTAGCCCTACAGATGAAGCGTTATAGGGCCGAACTACGCACACTTAATTCTGACCGTATTGGCCTTGATAATAATACGGCTGAAGGTCAGGCAGACAACGCCCAGTTTAATTTCTTTGTTTCGGCATGCACTGTATTTAATGATACTGGCAAGCCATACTTTAAGTCTTATGAGGACTTTCTTGCAAAAGAAATTGATCCAGCTATCGGGCCAGCAGCTTCTAACTTGGCTATGATGCTTTATGGAATTGACCCAGATTATGAAAAGCGTCTTCCAGAAAACGAATTCTTGAAGAAGTATAAGTTTGTTGATGATCAGCTAAATTATATTGATAAGAAGGGCCGTAGAGTTGACTCTGAAGGCCGTCTTGTTAATGAAGATGGTCGATATATCAACGAAGACGGAAAACTTGTTGATATTGAAGGAAATTTAGTGGATGAAGAAGGTAATTATATTGTTGAATTCACTCCATTTTTGGATGATGAAGGCAAGCCAATTGAGGAAGATAAAGAATAAAAAATTGGTGTAATATTTAATAGGATAGTCTAATGGGAGCAGTCTTTTCTTAAAATAAGAGATTGCTCCCTTTCTTTTTATAGAGGATAGCAATGGCCTTTAATATTACAGCTATAATGAATGTTGCCCTAGCTTCTGGGGCAGCTACTAAGATATCTAACGATTTAAATAAACAATTAGGAAATAAAAAGGTCAATATTGATTTGAATATGGCTAATGCCGATTCAATCAAAAGAATTAAAGCTGACATTGAAGGTGCAATCACATCCGTAGAAAGCTTTGGTCGTCAAGCTGGTTTGGCAGCAAAAAGGTTTGGTGCTTTTAGTTTAGCTGCTGGATCTATGATTTCATTATCTAATGCCATTAGAAAAGGTACAGAAGAGGCTATAGATTTTGATCGCCAGATGGTTAAGTTGGTTCAGGTTTCTGGAGATACTGGTTCTGCCATTCAAGGTGTTGTTGATGAAGTAACTAGACTATCTACATCTTTAGGCGTTTCAAGCAAAGATTTAATTCAAGCAGCTGTAACATTAAAACAAGCTAACTTATCAATCGCAGATACTAGAATTGCTTTGGAAGCTTTGGCTAAAGCAGCATTGGCTCCTAACTTTGAAAATTTCACTAATACGACTGAAGGTGCAATTGCAATTCTCAATCAGTTTAAAATTGGTGCAAGTAATTTAGAAGGAGCTTTAGGTGCTGTTAATGCAGTTGCTGGCGAATTCGCTGTTGAAGCTGGAGACATTGTAGAAGCCATTCGTAAAACTGGTGGTGCTTTTAAGGCTGCTGGTGGTGATCTTAATGAATTACTAGGCTTATTTACATCAGTAAGGCAGACAACAAGAGAAAGTGCTGAAACTATCAGTACTGGTCTTAGAACTATATTTACAAGAATACAGCGTGGAAATACTGTAAATGCCCTTAAAGAAGTTGGTGTTCAACTTAGATATACAAGAGAAGAAGCTTTAGCTTTAGGAAATGCTAACTTAGAACAGCAATTTGTTGGTCCTTACGAAGCCATACGAAGACTCTCTGCTGCTTTATCTGGACTTCCAACTACAGATCCAAAATTCGCACAGATAGTTGAAGAGCTTGGTGGTTATAGACAAATTTCTAAAGTCATACCTCTTATTCAAGAATTTGCTGTTAGTCAAAAAGCTGTTAATGTGGCGATTGCTGGTGCTGGATCATTAACTCAAAATGCTGGTCAGGCTCAATTAGCTTATGCGGTTAAATTACAAAAATTAAAGGAAGAATTTAATGCTTTAATTAGATCTATAACTCAGTCTACCGGTTTTCAAAAACTATTTGATACATTTATTTCTGGTGCTAGTGCTGCAATTCAATTGGCAGATGCTTTAAAGCCATTGATACCATTAGTTGGTGCTTTGGCAGCTGTAAAAGTTGCTACTGGAATAGGCCAGTTTGTAAAGGGCTTTAGCACTGGTATCACGGCAAGTCCAAACCCAAAGATATTTAATCAAAATAGATTTGCTGATGGTGGCGTTGTAAAAATGAAAAGAGGTGGAGTAGTACCAGGAACTGGTAGTGGAGATATTGTTCCTGCACTACTTGAACCAGGTGAAGTTGTAATACCAAAAAGATTTGCAGCTGGTGGAGTTATAAATTTAGAAGATTATCAGTCTGGAAAAAAAAGTCCAAATTTAAGAAATGTAATACAAGTAACATTACTTAAACCAGGAGAAGGAGTAAAAAGTCCAAAAGCAACTGTCAAAGATGGAAGAATTCAAAGTGATAGTGCTATTAAAGCTTATGTTTATGGACAAGAAATTTCTATCAAAGATACTGATATACCAGTTTTTACTTATAATCCAGGCATAGGCGATTCAAAGTTAAGTGAAAAGATTAAAAATGAAGCTACAAATTTAATTAATGAATCAAAAGATATTGTAAATAGAAAAAAAATAAATGATAGATACGGAAAAACAAGAGGTCCAGAAATAGTAAAAGGAATAATTAATAGTGACACAAATGGACAAAATCAATTAGAAGGATATATATTTGAATATTATTATAATAAAAGAACAAAATCAAAAGAAGCATCTACAGAAGCCAATTTCCCAATTGATTCTTTTTCAACATCTGAAAATTTATCAAAATTTATAAAAGATGAAAATGGAAAACCTAATCAGGAAGCTATTAATAAAATTTTAGGAAATAAAAAAAGCGTTTATGTAGAACTAAAAAGAAGTGTTGTTTCAGCAGCTGATATTATAAATAAGGAATCAAGAGTTTATGCAAAAGATATAGCTAATATAGCAAAAGTTAATAGACCAGCCGATTTTGAAAAAAATTCTGATATTATTACATTTCCTAAAAAAAGAAAAAAAGCTGATGGCGGATTCATAGTTCCAGGAGTTGGTAACAGTGATAGTGTTCCAATGGATTTGGAAGAAGGTTCTTTTGTAATTAGAAAATCTTCTGTATCAAAGATTGGTGCAGATAATTTATCTAATATGGCAAGAAAAGGATTTGCTTCTGGAGGAAGAGTTCCTTCTTTATTAACTCCAGGCGAATTTGTATTTAGCCCAAGTTCTGCTTCTTCAATCGGTTCTTCTAACTTAGATAGAATGAATAAGTTTGGAAAATTTGCATTAGGAGGAAGAGTTGGATTTGCTGCTGGTGGAGATATAGATCCTAGACTTTTAATAACCGCCCAACAACAAGGTCAGATTTTTAAGAATAGAAAATTTGATTTAAGCACACTTGTTTCTGCACAAACAGGCTCTGAAGAAGATCAGTATAGTGCAGCTACTAAAATATTGACAGATATTATTTATGAGCAAATAAGAGCAAAAAGAGTAGATATCAGTGCTTCTCAGGCTATGTCAGCTGCACAAGGCATTGCTACTTCCACAATGAGAAAGTACGAAAAATTAAATGAAAAAATATTAACAACAACTTCTGCCGTTGCAACCGCAAGAACTTCTTCTACATTTGCAGATCCTAATTTAGATCCAGCCGTTATTACTGCTGAAAAAAGATTGGAAGAATTAAAAACTCAAAGAACAAATTTAGCATCTACATTAGAAGCTCAAGCATTACCAACTGGAGAACAGGTTTATAGATTTTTACCAGCAGAAAAAGCCCCTCTTAATGTTGGAGAAGGCAGAAGAGGTTCTGAGTCCTTAGCCAATATTTTAAGCACAAGAACAGAAGAAAGATTGGGCAAAATTGCTCCATCAAGAGAAGCACAACAAGCAATAGGTACATATACACAACAAAGACTTTTGACAGAAGAAGAAAATAAGTTTAAACAACAGGCCGTATTAGCCATAGCCAATCAACTTAAAATTATAACTGGCATTAATGATAAAGAAATTTTGATAGAAGCTGCTACTCAAAAATATGCACAAGCAGTTCAACAAAATGCAAATTTCGTAGAAAAACAAGGCCGTGTATTTGGTCTTGAGTCTTTAGAGCAAGATGTTATTCAAAAAATGAATACATCTGGCAAAAAAGTTTCAGATGATCTTCGTGGTATATCAACAGACTTAACTCAGGGTAAAGGGTTTTTTGGAAGATTTAGAGTTTCATTTAACTCCGCTGCTGAATCTATTAAAAGTGCTTTTGCCAATTTAAGAGATGAAATTAGAAATGCTGGAGGTGGTTTAAGGGGAACATTTGCAGGTTTTCAAAGATCTAGTCTCGGAAGAGGCATCATCGGTGCTGCCTCTGTCGCTGCTTCATTTGGTGCTAATTATTTAGAAAATGCAGCTGGAACTGCCGAAGATGTTAGTGCTGGAAGAACTTCTAGGACAACAAATATTATTGGCTCTGGTATTTCAGCTGGTTTAGGTGCAGCAGCCACAGCAGCAATAGCTGTTAATGTTATACCAGGTCTTGGTCAATTAGCTTCTGGCTTAATTATAGCCGGTGCTGGAATAGCCAGTTTTATCAGTGCTTCTAAAAAAGCAGCTGCTGAAATTGAAAAATTAAATTTTCAAAAATCGGCAGACAAAGTTAATGACAGTTTAAGAGATGTGGCTGAAGCAGGAAGATTTACTGCTAGATCAGAAGCAGATTTAATAAGAGTTCTTGCTGATTTTAAAGTCCTTCAGTCAAGAGCTAGAGAGCAAGCAAAAGCAGAAGGCGGAGATGTAAATAAAATAGTTGCTGACAAATTAAGTGAAAGATTTGGTGCTGCATTACAACCACTTACACAAATTTTGTTATCTAGGGTTGAACAAAGAACTGTTGGGGGCGAGTTCAATGCAGAAAAAATATTTGCCGATTTAAAGAAGGATGTTGCATTTTTTGAAATATTGGGTGCTGCTTCTAGAAAATCTGGAGATGAGTTAAATAAATTTGCTTTTAACTTAGTAAAAGGAAAGATTGAATCAGATAGATTAGCTGAAGTGCAAAGAAATGCAGTTGCATCAGTAGAAAAATTAGCTTTGTCTTTAGAATTTTTTGGTAATGCCGTCGCTTTATCAGTTCAAGACTTTGAAAATATGAGCAGGGCCACAACAAATTTTGTTGATGCTATGGATAGAAGATCTGAATTTAGAGCACCTGTTATTTCAGAAAGATTAAAAATTGGAACTCCAGGAAATTTATTTGGATCAGCTTTAGATCAAACTTTTGGAATATTGGGAGATGCTGGAAAAGAACAAAAAAATAATGCTTTAAATCTAAATAAGTTATACACAGCACTTCCAGCTGCATTGCAAGTAGCTAGAGATAAAGATTTTGGCACAATAGCTGGCGAAGGAATGTTTAAAGAACTACAGGCAATATTAAAAGAACAAAAAATAGATCTTAAAGCACCAGAGTTTTCAGGATTTGCAGCTAATATAGAAGATTTATTAGAAAAAAGTAGACAATCACTAACACGACAAAGCAAAGATTTTGATCCTTTTGCATTAACTAAAAAAGCTTTAGATCAGTACGCTAATCAATTTAATCAAACAAATCAGCAATTAGCCAATGCTGTTAATTCTGTTGGTCAAGAATACATCAACGGTTTAAAAAGAATATCCGATGAACAAAATAGATATTTGAATGAATTAGTGGTTTTAAATGAAAAATCTTTAAATGTTAAAAAGATAGAAGCTGAAATACAATCAGCACAAACAGGAAGACCTATTAGCGATTTTCTAAAAACTGAAGATATTAATCAGCCTTTATTGATTAGACAAAGACAACTTTTAGAAAATACCAATGTTAATAAGGCAGATATATTAGATCCACAGGCAATTTTCAAAGATTTAATGGTTGCCAGAGATGAATTGAAAAAGTCTGACGAAGAATTAAAAGGTAGTTTTACTGATTTGGCAAATGCTGATGAAAACGCTAGAAAAAAAGCACAGGAATTAGCTTTAGCCAATCAAAATATCAGAGATAGAATTTCTAATTTATCTGATGCTTTAAAGAATCTAAGAGATGAAACAATTTCTATGACAGAGGCACAAGGAAGGTTAGCCGATGCAGAGCAGCAAAGAGAGGCTAAGTTAAGTGCTGCAAGATCTATGTTTACTATGGACAAGAGACAGCTTAAGGAACTAGAGCGTGGAAGAGGCATAGCACAAGATGTTGCTGCTGGTGCTGATATATCTGGATTGAGTTTAAAAAGAAGAAAAGAGTTTGTTCAATTTACAGAAACATTTAAAAATGTAAGACTTCCAGAGTTTGGAGGAAAGACAGGCGAACAAATTCAAAATTTGGCTTTAAAAAGAGCTTATCCACAACTAAACATTCAAACAGAAGAAGAAAAGTCAAATCAAGCAAGAGCCGATATGCTTGCTATAGCCAAAAGACAAGAAGAGGCAGCTAAGTTATATTCTGACGCAATCAAAAATGGTCAAGATTCTACGAAAAGGATGCAGGAGATAGCTGATAAATTTATTAAAGATTTAAAAGAAACATTTTCTGTAGAACAAAGAAAGCCATTAGAAGCACAAAGAGCTTCGCTAGAAAATCAAATTGGTATTATAGCAGGAAAAGACAAAGGAAAAGATTTTGCAGATATTCGAGCCGGAGAAAATTTAACAGCAGTAAAAAATTTAGAAGATGTATATAAAGAATTAGGTTTATCAAATAAAGATGCTTTTAATGTTCAAGCTGATCGCATGAGTGAAACAGAACAGGGATATTTTGCTTCTTTATTTAAAAGAGGGCCAAATCTTCAAACTGCATTAAATGCTCAATCTGGAGCGAAAAATTTATTAGAAGTTAAAGAATTTGATAAAGAATCTATAAAAAAAGCTGGTTTTAAAGATGGAGGAGTAATCGATGCCTTAAATAAATTACAAAGTTCATTAATATCATCTAAATATGATAAGGATTTGCGAATAACAAATCGTTATTTTGATAAAAATTTATTTGAAAAAGCACTAGCAGACATACGAGATTTTGGAAACATACAAAATCGCACAAAAGAAGAATTTAAATCCCCAGAACAAATAAGAGCTTTAGAAAATTTGCAATCTTCTTTGGGGTTACAAAATATACCAGATAGAATTAGACAATCTATTTTAAGAGAGGCTAGGAAGTCAGGTTTTGGCGATAGCGATCAAATGGAATCGGTTATTAATGATTTAGAAAAATTAAAAGATATAAAAATTCCATTTGGAAGAATAGGGCAAGAACTTATTAATTTAGTTAATCAATTAGAAGAAATAAACAAAAAAATTAAAAAAATAACCATTCAACCAGAAGAAAAAGCTTTTGGCGGATTAGTAAGTTATTTTTCAGAAGGAGGACTGGCAAAAGGTAAAGATAACATAGCAATGATTGCTAATGATGAATTTATTGTTAATGCAAATGCAACTCGTAATAATCTTCCTTTATTAAATGCTATTAATAGCGGAGTTAATTATAAGGCTGAAGGAGGAATACAATTAAGACCCAAGAAGGCAGAACGAAACGATCCTAGAATAGATCCGCTTATCAGATCTATGGGTGGCGTTGAAAATGAAGTGGCATTTTATATTGATAAAGGTAAAAAAACAACTTCTGAAAGTAAAACACCGTATAACATTAAAAGAATAAATCCAGAATTATATAAAGACTTTGAATTTAAAGCTTATTTAAATCGTATAACAAGTAAAGATGTTGAATTAAAAAATTCTGTTAGGTATGGATTAATAGATTTTAGAGATGAGTTTGAGAGATCCGTTTCTGATTATTTAAGTGCTAATGAAGTTTTCAATAATAAAGACTTACTAAACGAATACATGATGGAATTATATGTTCGTGCTTCTGAAAAATTCGATAACTTACCATCAGCTAAAAATATTAATGATGTATTTAATGGTCTTAGTAATTCAGAAAAAAATAATATTTTAAAAATAGATTCTTTTGCACCAAGATATCCATTCTCATCTACAAAAGTTAATCTTAATGATTTAAATAAAGACGCTGCTTATCTTTGGTTAATGAATCGCAGAAGAGTTAATCGGTGGCAAGCAGAAATGATGAATTTAAGTCCAAGAGATAAAAATGCATCTGGATTTCTCGCCGACATTCAAGCTGATAATTTTAATAATGATCCAAATAAAGAAGCAAAAGCTTTAATTGAGCAAACTTTAAAATACAGAGAATTTTTTAAAAATAAACAGCAACAAGTTTTTAATGAAATTCTTACTGGTACAACTACTTATGCAGAAAATGAAATAGCTTTTCATAATGATCCAAATGCAACAAGACAAATGCCATTGATGAATATTCCTTTAGCTAGAGCTAGAGAAAATGAGAATTTAGCTTTTCAAAAAAAGCAATTAAAACCAAAAGTGCAATTTGCCAGAAAAGATAAAGATGGCAATTTTCACTTAGATGAAAATGCTAGAACTGGAAATACTCCATCTGTCATAAAAAGAGAATACATAGAAAAAGATAAGAATGGTAAAATAGTAATAGATGAGAATGGCAAACCAAAAAAATTTACAGGTAGAACTACTAATATAGGCCCGATTTACGATCAAAGTTTTAGTGATTTAGGAGAACTTACAGCTGTTGAAGTTGACCCAAAAACCGGCAGAATAGAAGAAGTTGATAGAAGTCAATTCGTTATTCCTTCTAGAGCGAAAGTGGAAGCACAAAGAAAAGAAATTGAAGAGAAGAGAGCTAGGAGAATAGCAGATCAAGAAGCTAGAAATGATGCTGAAAAAATAGTTGAAGATAGAGCTAAATTATCTACGAAAATTAGTCAAATAGCAAAAGATCCAAGTGCTGATAATTTAAACACTTTGTCTCAAAGATTTCATGTTGAATTAGCAAAAACAATAGCTTCTGTTAAGAAAAAAGGTTCTGACATAGATGATCCAAGAATTTATGCGGAGTTTGATAAATTTGATCTTAACGAAAAATCTATAGATGAATATAAAAAAGAAGGTATTGATTCTATAATTCCATCCCTTGGTGTTTTGCGTAAATACTATCAATTTAGAAATGCACTTCGTTTTAAAGATCCAAATGATCCATTAACATCTTTTCAGGGTAGAGATAAATTAGCTTCTGAATTAACTGCTGAAGCTACTAATTTAATAGCGATGAGAGTTTTAAACAAGGCTGAATTAGCTAAACCGGAAGCTGTTAAAAAAGATGGGGCTATGCCAGTTGGAGAAGAGTTAGTATCAAAAGAATTAGAAAAACTTATAAGAAATTATAGGCAGTATTATTCTTTTAGTGATGCTTTATCAAAAGGTGAAGATCCACTTAAAAAGGGTTTTAAAAACACTGACTATACAATAAATGATTATGAATTAAAAAATCTTCGTAATGATTTGCCTATTCCATTTTCTCAAATAGGTCTAAATGACTTTATGAGCGATAATGGTTTAGACGAAAATAATCCAGAATATATAAGACTTACAAAGTTAAAAGATAAGTTATTCCCATACTATGAAAAGTCTTATAAACTAGTTGGTGATTATTCAAATATTTATAAACATGCAGATAAGGTTAGTTATGCTCGTCCTTATTTTGATGCAACTAAAAAGGATGCAGATGAATTAATTTCACAAATGAATTCTGAAATTAATAATTTTATTAGATCTGAAGTAGTAAAGAATTTTAGAAAAAATCAAGCAAATGCTGCACAGGTACAAATCAAACCAAAACCAGTTGTTGAAGACAAACTTCAAGCTCCACAACAATTGATAACACCTTCGGTTCCACCCGAACCATTTAAACTTAAAATTCCACCAGAATTAGCAAAAGAAAAAGCAAACGCAGCTGCTATTCAACAAGAAAAGCCAAAGGTTGATGAAGTTTTTGAATGGAAAGCTCCGCAAAACTCACAAGAAATGTATGACAAGATTTATGAACTTAAAGAAGCTTGGATACAATCAAAAGAACATAAAGAATTTCTAGCTGAAAGACATAACGGTGTTAGTGGTATAGATGTTTTGAATGAACTTGAACAAAAAGATCTTGTTTCAAAAGAACGCTTGAGGCTTAGATCTTATTTAAAATACCTTGATGATAATGGATTTCGGGAGAAATTTAGAAATAATCTCTTATTAAGAAATGGCGGAGGTATGATTCCAACCATGCTTACGCCAGGCGAAGCAGTCATTCCACCACAAATTGCTAAAAACAATCTATCTCTTTTGAATGATATTAATTATAGAAAAGGTGGCGGTGGAGTTAACATTGTTAAATCTAGTGGAAAATCTCATCCATTAAGTAGAGGAACGGACACTGAATTTCAATATTTAGAAGCTGGTTCATATGTAGTTAATAGAGCATCTACAGAAAAGAATATGGGGTTGTTAAAGAGTTTGAGTGCTGGAGGAGTAGTTTATCGTCAGGGTGGTGGGTTATTAGCACAAGCCTTCCAAGCTAGAGAAGATCAAAATATATTAAATAGTCCGTTTCATCCTTTATTTAGAGCTTATACACTAAGAGAACAGTATGCAAATGATCCAACCATTGGAAGAGATTTAGCTTATTCTTTGCCAATAGGGTTTTATGAAAGAGAAGCTAAAAATAAAGAACTTGATAAAAATAAAAGATTAACAAGAGATCAATTTCAATTATTAATTGAAGGCGGTAAAAAATTTCTTGAGCAAGAACAATCTAAGGAACAACAAGATAGATTAAATGCTTTATTTAGTGGTAAAGCACCTAGTCAACAAAGAATGACTAATGAAGAGGTTGGCGATCAACTTACAAGAGAATGGATAGCTAATCAAGCAAGAAAGCAGCAACAATTAACTGAGCAGTCTCAAAAACCACCTTTTGGCAACAGAGGAAAAGGTTTAGAAAAAAATCAGTTTGATTTATTAAATGATGCTTTTAAAAAATTAGAAAAAGAACAGGCTAAAAAAGAAGAAGAGGAAGACATAAAGAGAAGGTTAGGTGCTGGCTTTAGAGCAAATGGAGGTCTTATTTATCGTGCAGAAGGTGGCGATGTGGCTGCTGGTTTTTCTTTTAATCCACTTGAATCAGGTTTAAATATAGCTGGCTTAACAGCTGTTGCTGCAAATAAATTCAAGGAAAAGAAAGACAGACTTGAGGAAACTGATATTTACTCGTGGAGTTTTGATAATTTACGAATAGTGAAATCAGAACAATTTAATACTGAATTTGATATTTTTAAGGATTATATAGATGCAATACAAGCTAACAATGTTAAAGATGAAAAAGCTATGGAACGATTCAATGTTGTTAAACAAGAAAAAGATAGAAGGAGTCAGTTTAGACCTCAGCTTATAGATAGAGAAGTAGATATATTTAAATTAATGTTGAGATTACCAACAAACGATAATAATAAACTTGACTTAGGAATGGCCAAAGATTTTGAAACAACCCCAGAAGAAGCTAGAAAAAATATAGAAAAAGCTAGAGATATTCAAAGATTAGTGAATGCAGAAAAGAGATATACAGGAATTGTAAGTGGTTTAGTTAGCCTTGATAGATTTGGAAAAAGAAATAAAGGAGACAGTTTTAAAGAAGCGGAAAAGTACTTTGATCTTGCTGAAATCAAAGCATTTGCAGATGAAAAGAATAAACCAGCTGCCTTAAAAGACAGAAAGGATATAGATCCAAGTTATTTTAAAGACATTGTTGGAATTAAAGGCAATGTAGTTATTCCAGAAAAAATAAAAGCATCGATAATTAATTATATGAAAAATAGAAAAATTAAAGGATTTTATGGTAGCGATGATTTCCAAAGAGTTACAGGATTTGATGATACTGTTTTTAACAAAATAGGAACGCAAACCATCTTTTTAAGGCGTAGCGATGTTGATTCTATTCAAGAAGCAGCCGGAAGAGAAAATAAAAATAGACTAAATATTATTGGCGATATAACGGACAAGCAAATATCTGGCGATTTTATAAGAGGAAAGGGATTTATGCCAGATTTAACTCCAGACGAAATGGCTAATGCATTGCCAGGATCGGACATAGCATTTCAGGCTGCCGGACAAGCTGAAGAGCAAGGATTGGGTTTTAATCAAAGATTTTTCTTAAACTCGTTAGATCCAGCAAATAAACCAAAAGGTTTTGCTTTTGGCGGATATGTAAATGGTGCTAGTTATGGAGATATGATACCGGCTCGTCTTCGTGCTGGTGAGTTTGTATTAAATCCACAAGCTGCTCAGTCAATTGGATATGGCAATTTAAACGCCATAAATGAACAAAGATTTTTTGACGGTGGAATAGCTGGAGGAGATAGGTTATTTGATAAAGTCACTAAATCTTCTTCTGCACAAAAGTTAGATCAAATAGATACAAAGTCTTTCTCGGATTCTGTAAAAATGTTTGATGGCGGAGTAAATAAATTTGATAGTAGTATTAAGTCTATGGGAGAATCAATAACTAGGTTACAATCAGCGATTAATGATTTGGCGAAAATAAATATTCCTGAAGAAATTAATGGTAATATAACCGTTGAAAATAATGCTAATATTAAGATAGATTCTCCTAATTTTGCTGGTGAAGTTAATACAGTTGTTTCTAATACTATGTCTAAAATTGTTAAGGCTTTAGAAAGTACTACTGGCGGAGCGATATCTCAAGCTGATATATTCAGAGATATAGGAACAGCATAATGGCACTAACAGATAGATTTGCTTGTGAAGATAATTTATTTAATACTGGTCCTCTAGCATCTAGAGTTCTTTCATATAATGGAACATATCAATATAATTATCAATCTCCAACTACAGATCCAACTTTTTCTTTTGAAGATGGCTTAACTAATTTAAATAGATGTTTTAGATCAAGATATGACAGACAATCTCTCGGCTTTTATTTGTATAATCCATATGGTTCTCAACAGAACGCATATGCACAAGAGTATACATTATCTTTTTGGTTTCAAACCTTAACGGAAGATGAAATATCATCTCCGGTTATAGGTAGATTATACTCATCTGGATCAGCACTAGATTATCCAATTTATATTCAAAAAGACTCTGAAAATAACTCTATTCTTGTTATTTTACAACATTATAGAGGAACGCCATTAGAAAATGGGTCATGGCAAGTAACTAAACTAAATGATATAGAATTAAACAGTGGTATTAACAGTTGTTTGCCTAACACTTGGAATTTATTTACTATAAGACAAAAACAATTTTCTGATGCACAAGCTGGCATTTATTACAAAACAGAGTTTTATTTAAATGGAAATAAATTTGGCGAATACTCACCTGTTAAATTTTCTTACACATATTACGGTTTTACTTATTATAAATTTGAAAGTTTAATAGACAATTCATTTTATTCTTATTCAGGAATATTAAATGCTTATATTGATAGATTTTATTTTGGAGGTATAGATGATGATATTGTATTTGATCTAAACATAGATGAGTTAAGAATTTATAATGTATATATACCAGATGAAGAATTATCAAAAATATACAATAACGGTAATGGCAGAAATTATTCTTCTCCAAAATTTATCAAAGTAAATAATGTTCCTAATCAAGCTTACTTTCTTAAAAATTATCAACAAGTGCCTCTTTTAGAACCACCTATAAAAATAACTTTGTTGGATGCCGAAGGTATTAGATGTTACGATGTAGATTCTCAATTAGCATATCAAAATAATTTAAATTATATACTATCTTGGCAAAAAGTTAATCCATCTTCTCAAGAATCTATTTCTGTTGTTCCAACCAATTCAAGAACAACATATAATTATGTAAATGGAGAAGCCACTTTAGATATTTATTTTACATCGAGTACGCTAACAACAGGCGAATCACTTGATATAAGATTGATTTTTTCTTCTTCTTTTAGTTCTGATTTATCATCTTGGAAAGGTGATTGGTCATCTTCTTCTAATTATTCAATTCGTGATATAGTTTTTTATGACGGCATTAGTTATATAGCTATAAGTCCAAGCACATCTTCAGAACCAAAACAACCAGATTTATTTCCTTTATATTGGGTTACTGCACAAACCTTAGAGCCTTTTTATGAATATATATTTGATATATCAACTACATATTATAAAAACGATATTGTAAAAACTACATTTGATTATCCATATAGAATTCAATATTTTGGATTTAATGATGATTATCCAGTTCAATGGGGTCAGTCAGATGTTTTCATTCAAGCGAAAAGAGAAACTGTTAATGAGTATCCAGTTAATTTTGAAGTAACAATTAATTTAAATGAATCTGTAGACATAGCAAATAACGCAATAGAAATCGCAAGCAATAAATTTGTTATAGATAATTATTTAACACAGTCTTCCACTATAGTAAAAATTGAAGGCAATGATTTGCCGAATGGATTAATTGACTTAAAAAATGTTGGATCGTCAGATCCAGCAATTTGGTCTGAGGATATAGAATATGAACTTTTTGACACAGCAAAAATAGACGGTGTTTATTATACATCTATGATTAAATCTAATGTAAGTAATGATCCAAGATTAAATTCTATAGCATGGCGTGAAGGAATTTATAGACAATTATCAAATCCTTATACATCTTCAAAACCAAGATTTTCAAAAGCAAGACTTGTTGGCGGAAATCCAAATTTAGATTTAACATCAACTGGATCTGGAACTGCAAAGTTTACATTTTTTAGATTAGCAACTGGTTATGGTTCACAGCCAGCAGCAGCTTATGCATTAAACAATGTATATTGGGATTTAGTTTCAGTAAGTAATGAAAATACTCCTTTTTATTTAAAAGTTTATACATCTCCAATTACTATTGTTGAAGATACAAGAACTATAAATAGCACAACTTTATTTATAAAAGGTTACGATATTTATAAAACCCCAGCTATAAACACTAATCCGAATCCTGGACTTGCATTAATTGCTCAATTGCCACCAGACATAGTTGGCTCTAAAACATTATTTGTTTATGGTGCTATTAATGTAGATACAACCTTATTTGTTACTGGTCATTCAACTCAATTAAATCCAAGTTCAAGTCCAACAAGAACATTATTTGTTAGGGGCTATAATAGTATTAATAATGCTAAAGATTTATATATAAGTGGCGAACCAAGAAATATAAAAATTCCACTATTTTTAAAAGCTCAAGAACCAGTCAGTGTAATTAATTCTTTACCTTTATTTATCAATTCTGCCGGAATTGGAATATCTCAAATAATAGCAGGAAAGAGTTTGTATATAGATGGAACTGTATTTAATAAAGTGATGAACTTGTTTATAAAAATAAACGACACATTTAAATATAGCTCTAATGTTAACATGTTTTTAAAGTCAGATCTTCCTAGCTCAAATGCATCAAGATCATTGTTTTTAAAGAATAGCTATGAATTAAAATCAAATACTTTAACACTTAGTATGAAAACTGATGAGACATTTACTGGTGCTATGCCAATAAATTCAGGAATTAATCTTTTTATAGAAAAAGTTCCTGGATTAGATAAAACCTTACCTATGTATATAAGCGGTTATACCACTTATTCTACAGCAACTCCTTTTACACTGTATACAGCTAATAACCTTGAGTTAAATAACAATATCTTTTTGGCTATACCATTTACCGAAGGTGTAAAAAACGGTAGCATAACTATGTATGTAAGAGGAAGATAAAATGCCAGTTATTTATAAAGATAAAGCTATAGTTCCAGCACCATTAGTAAGTATAGTTACTAACAAGGATTATGCAGAAGATGGCTCACTATTAAGAACTACATTTGCCATTACTCTTACTGGCAAGTTGTTTTCTTATATGGGCGGTTTAATGAATAGTGGTACTGAGGGAAGAACCAGAGATACTGGCATAGAACCAGATGAAAGACAGAATAAAATACAAGAAAAGCAGGGCGAGTTATTAGATTTTTTTAAACAAGATGCTGGTAAATCAGATACTGATCCAGGTTGGATGGAAGTAGAAGGTTGGGATGGTGGCCCATCTGTAATCAAATTTAAACCAAGATTTAGATCTATAGATTTTAAAGAAGGTGCTTGGTCAGATTATGTAGACTATACAGTTCAATTAGAAGCTGATGTTATTAGTATAGGTTCAAAAATTATAGGTGAACAACCTACTCAAAGTGCTTTAGAAAAACAAATTCAAGAAAGTTGGCAAGTTGATCAAGGTGATGACACAGGAAGAACATTTAAGCTAACTCACTCACTTAGTCTTTCTGCAAAAAGATTTTTTGATATTAATGAAAATAAATGGAAAGAAGGATATGACCAAGCTAAAAAAGCTATAGAAACAAAATTAAAAGGAGATGGAGATACAATAACTGATCTTGGTCCAGATGAGAATGAAGACTTAGATACTTATTTTAAAGGAAATATATTTGGGCCTAATATTAAACTATATGACTATGGCGTAAGCATTATTTCTGATGAAGGCGGTGGTAAAGTATCTGCTACTGAAACATGGATTCTTTATGACACTCAAAATACAGCAGATCCAGTAGGAACAAGTGCTGCAACAGAAGAATTTAATGTAGATATATCAATTGGCGGAGAAAATCCTTTTAGTGCAAAAATAAACGGTACTATAAAAGGTTTAAAAACATCAGACCCAAATAGTAGAATTGATAACGCAAAAGCAAAGTGGAATGAAGTTAAACCAAATTTAATGAATCGTGTTAAAAATTATATAACTCAACTCGGTTCATCTAATAGCATTCCAGGATCAGACCCAGAAAGATCAGCTACCAGCAGAAGTGTTGGCATTAATACAAACAATGGAACTATAACATATGCATATGAATATCAAGAAAGATCTTTGCCAGCTGGAGTTAATGTTGAAGATTTTATAACTTTTAATACTACTGTAACTAGAACTAATCCAGTAGATATTGGTGCACCAAGACAGTATGCTGTTATTCCAGTATTAGGAAGAGTTGCTGGTCCTGTTGTTCAAGCACTTAATTCTGCTCCAGAAAGAGGGGGTACAGTACAAATAGATTTTATTAGGCAGCAACCTAACAGATATATTCCTCCAGATGCAGCTACTGTTTATGGAATAATGCAAGCTTTAGCTGGTGGATTAACGACGCTTACATCTTTTGAGGATTCTTTCAGTTATACATCTGGAAGATATTCGGCTACAGCAAAATATATAGTAGCTACATAGGAGTAATAAATTGTCAGGATCTATACAATTTGGTGGATATTCAGTAACTAGCATTAAATCTGATTGTGGTTGGGGATCTCAAGAATCCTCGATGACATTTAATCTTGTCGCAGATCCAGGCAATATTCCTTTAGGTGTTAGTCCAGATGCTGCACCTGATTTATCCGCAATTGTTGGAACACCAGGAATTTTTTCTTTACCAACTGGTTTTTCTTTTCAAGGCGTATTAGAAAGCTTTAATCAAACAGGCAGTCAAAGTGGATATCCATTATTTGAAGCGAAAATCATAGATCCAAGATTTATATTGGCTAATTATTCTATCATCTGTAAAGATTATCCCGGTCCTGTTGGAGCACCAAATGTTTTAAATGCTTATGGTGCTCTTGGATTTACAGATTCAAAAATGACAGCGAATGGAATGTATTTTGATGTAGTTCGTCTTGCTATAGCTAGATTTACAAATAATCCAGCTTCTGGTTCATCTATGTATGGTGGGCCTATGGTTTTTAATGGCATTAGATATGCAGTAGATTTAAGTCAAATACCATTCTTTACTGGTATAACTATACCAGATTTTCAAACAGATTTATTATCTATGATTAGTAGTGTATGTTCTCAATTGGCTTTAGACTTTTTTGTAGAATTAAATGGTTTTGTAATAACTGTAAGAGTTGTTTCTACTTATAATCAATTTCCTGTAACAGCATTGCAAAATTTAGTTACCAGTGGATTTGGAAATAATGTTTCTAGTTATAGTAGAGGAATAAGTCTGGCAAAAGAAAATGTTACTTCAAAGATGTTAGTTGGTCCAAACTTAGAACAAATTTTATTAACTAATAAAGGTTCTAGGTATTACGGAAAAGATTTTAACGGTAATCCAATATTTGGACAACCCACTAAAGTTATTTTGCATAAAAGAGCATTAAATAATGGAAAACTTTCACCTTCTACTGAAGAAGAAAATAATGGTTGGCTTAGAAGATCAGATCAATGGTTAACTTATGAAGTTTATACAGATGTTGTTCCTGTATTAATAAAAAATAATAAGCTGGCTTATTTATTAGGCACTACAGTTTTAGTTTCGACTTTATTTGAAATAGAAATAGCTCATGAGGCTAAAGTTGGAATTAATGACGATGGTAATGACTTTGATGAATATTTAAAAAAGTTTAGATATGATTTATATTTAGTTTTGGGTGGTGACCCAGGAAATAATGGTCTTCATCGTGATACAGGATTTGGAAAAGTTCTTGCTGCTGAAAGAGGCGGTGTTTCTGGTATATCAGAATACGAAGAAAACAGAACTTTATTATTAGACGCATTAAATGAAACATATTCTGAAATGGGTTTTGCTTTTTCTATTGGTGATCAAATATATGTTCGCAATGAAGGTAATAAATGGCAATTTAGCAGAGAATCAGTTTCTTCTGCTTGGTTTCCAGAATTTGAAGCTGGACAAATTCAATTTGCTGGAGGTTTTCAAAACAATAAATTTATTAATGCGAGCGACCTTAGATTTAAACCATTTTTAGTATCTGATAAACCAGTTTCTAATTCTGTAGCTTGGAATTTAGGTGGATATGTTGTTCCAACTGATGGTGCAGCAGAAATGGTTTTGGCAGTTCCAGCTAACCAAGGAAATCAAGGAATTCCATATACAAATTCACCAGCTTTTGTAACTAATGATCTAACTGTATATACATATGGAATGGAGTTCCAAAAATATCCATATCCAATATGGAACACATTGATGGCTGTTTTAAAATCAGACACCATGGATGCTGGTCAAAAAACAGTAAAGTTAAAAACTCCAATTGGTGCTAAAGACAGAGCTTCTAGATTTATGGATACACCCAATAATCCAGTTGCAGCTGGTATTCCAGTAAGAGATTATTTATTAAGTTATGGTCCTTGGTCAGTTATAGGTCGTGCAGGAAAAACTGAAGTTGAATTAGATAGTTCTTTAACTCCTTGGAATTGGGGAAGTACAGAGTTAATGAATTTATATGGACAACAAAAGGTTGCTAGTAATTTGAGTTTTTTGCAATTTAATGAAGAGGGCGATATTACAGTTACTGGATTACCTAATACTGAGTTTGGCAATATAATGCAGTTTGTTGGAGTTTCTATAAGTTCTATTAACATTAATATTGATTCAAAATCTGGTTTTCAAACTACATATAGATTTAGAAGATTTTCTCCAAAGTTTGGAACTTTAAATCAGACTAGAATAAATCAGTTAAAATCATTTAGTGATGGCTTAAAAGATACTAGATCAAGAATATTAGAAGTATCTTCTCAGACAGATTATTCAGTAGCTGAACTTGGTTTATCTGCAAGAGCAGGAAGAGATGCTATTGTTCGTGCAAAAAAACAGACAAACAAACTTAACAAAAAAAAGCAAAGTCCTCATATATATTTTCTTTCAGAAACCAGTGCTTCAATAACTGACAAAGGTAATCCAGTTATTGCAAATAATATTGAAACAGGCGATCAGGATGATGCATCAAGATTTTCAGTTGGTTATTATGGTATAAAAGCACCAAATATGGCAGCTATGTCATTAGATGGTTTAATTAGGCCGTTTTATAATTATTATGGTTCTGTGGGTGATATACCAGCATCACTTGAAGCCCAAGAAATATATATGCCGGTTTTAACAGCACCAGAAAATGAAATGGCTATGTTAAATTCAATTAATTTAAATCCATTTAATGTATACTCTGATGTTCAAAGTATATTTGCAAATTCTTTTAATGATGGGCAATGTCACTTGAAAGAAAGTGCGGATACTGAAAATATCAAACCTTTTGCTTTGCGTGGCCCTTTAATGTTATCTGGATGGGGATTTGATAGATATACATTGCAAGCAGTTCCAAAAGTTACTAATGATAGAATTAGTGAACCATATCCAAATGAAAACGATGATAAAGAATCAACCGTTCAACAAGCTAATTCATTTAAAACAGGACCAGTAGATTTAGTTTGGGATGAAGCCAGAGGTGTTTGGACAAATAATAGTATAGCCACATTTTATATAGATCCAGAAGATGACCCTATTAAAGCTGGCGAGTTTGGCTCTGGATATATTTATATAAATGACTTGCAAAGTTTAGTAACTAAAGGTAATGAATATGTTAAAGTAAAAATATTTAATGGATCTGGAAGAGAGTGGAATGACAGAACTAGTAATTCAATTAATAATGTATTGGGATTATTTGACGCTAATTTAAATACATGGTTTGGTTTGCCTATAGATATAGATCCTAGTGGTGAAACAGAAGATGTTCCTTATGTACATAGTGTATCTTGTAGTGGAAATAGTTTGGTGATACAAAAGAAAGTTATGAAATTTAAAAATGGAATTTTAAAAGAAGTTGTTGCTAGTGGAAGCGGTGCTGAAACACAAACAACTACTTTATCCCCAACCACGACAACGCCGAGCGTTTAATAATGTCAATAGAAATAATTGATGGTTGTGGTTGTTGCGGTCCAACTACAGCAAGAATTACATTTTGTGATTTAAAATTACTTTTTTTAAATTTATATAATAAATCTACTACAGTAGCAACAAACAGAAATCTTATAGCAAAAAATTTAAAATTAGAAATAATTATTATAATAGACAATACAGGAAGTATTAGTTATTCTCAATGGCAACCAAATGCTATAGATTTATTTAAAGGCTTTATTTACAGTTTAAATCTTTTAAGTAATGTAAAAGTTGTACAAATAAATAATTATGTAAATAATATGGAAGATTGGATTTATGATTCATATAGAGAAATACAAAATTCTAATAATGAAATTGTTATAGTAATAAATACTATGGATAGTTCTGTTCATTATAATTCACTATATAGCTATTCAATACCAATTATTGGAACAGATAGAGAATTTCCAAATGGAATAACAAGCAAAAGTCATCTGGAATTATATGAATATGATGTTGGATTATTTAATCAATTGGTTCAAAGTTCAAGCTCTACTAAAATAATAGAAATTGGAGATATAATTGGAAAAGGTGGAAGCTATCAACAAAATCCATATTTTAAACAAGTAAAAAATGAAATTTCTAATTTATTTCCGATTAATTCAGACGGAAATGAAGCCCCAATTGTTTTAGGAGGAATAACTAATTGCGAAAATCCAAGTTCTCTTATTGCAATAGGAGGATCTGTAGGTAAAAATCTTGGTTGTTTTTGTGGTCCTCCATCTAAAACATTTTATAAGAATTTTCCATATTTAATTTCTCAAACATTTAGAATAAAAATTTATTTTACAACTCGGGATGCTCTTTTTCATAAAAATGCATATTATGAAGCAAATTTTGGATTTAGTGAAAACATAGCATTAGATTGGCAAGTATCATATAGTGGAACTCAAAATGGAAATCCTTGGTTAATAACTAATAACGGAAAAACTATTAAATTTATAATAGAAGATTCATACAATTGTGGTGGAACTAATAATTTAGTTCAATCAGGAACAGCAGAATGTATAGTGTCATTAAATAATGCTGTTACAATGACATTTGATTTTGATGGCATAGTAGAACATCAAGCAAATGGTTATGAAGAGATAAAATTTTATTTAGATGAGTTTATATAAAATGTTAACAATCGGTCTTCCTACATATAAAGATTTTGATGGTTGTTATTTTACAACTCAAGCACTGCGTATGTATCAAGACATATCAGATTGTGAAATCTTAATTATAGATACTGAAGAAAGAGGTTGTAAAACACTTGAAGAAACTTGCAATTCTATGCGTGTAAAGTATTACCATGAACCGTCTGCTGCTCACACTCCATCAGAAGCTAAAAATTTTGTTTTTGAACGAGCCACTAAAGAATATGTTTTATGTATAGATTCGCATATTTTACTATATCCAAACGCTATAAGAAATTTAAAAGACTATATTGCAATAAACAGGCCAGATAAAGATTTGCTACAAGGTCCACTTATTTATGATGATATGGACAATTTAGCCACTCATTTTAATCCAGTTTGGTCTGGTCATATGTATGGCGTTTGGGGAACAGATCCTAAAGTACAATCAGGACAGCCGTTTGACATACCAATGCAAGGCATGGGTTTGTTTTGCATGAAAAAGTCGTCTTGGCCAGGTTTTAATCGAAAGTTTAAGGGTTTTGGTGCGGAAGAAGGTTATATTCAAGAAAAAGTAAGACAAAGAGGTGGTAGAACCTTATGTTTACCATTTTTAATGTGGTTACATAGATTTGGTCGCCCAAATGGAGTTCCTTATAAATTAAACCTTATTGACAGAGTTGTTAATTATTTAATAGGATGGAATGAGTTAGGATTAGATTGTGGCGAAATAATTGAACATTTTGCAAAAGAAATGTATTCACATGAACTTTTAGAGGCTATTCAAAGGTTTGAAGATTCAAAAATGGTGTAATTATTAATGAATAATAGGAGAGAAATATAATGAGTACTCCAAGCATATCGTTTTATGTTAATCCAGGCACTAGTGTTCCAGATATTAGTGGTGATTTTAACATAAATGCTGCTGTTGGTAGTGGTCTTGGATTTTATGGAAATGGCTTTGGTACATCTGTTCAAGTAAATAGTTTTCAGGAAAGAACATTTGTAACTGATAGCTCTGGTGTTACCCAAGGTCATGAAGCTAGAAATGTTAAATGGACAGCAGCTGGATCTGCTATTTTGGGTCAGGAAACACCAGGAAGCTCGACATCTATTCCAGTCACTGGAATACCAAATTATTTATCTACATTAAATATTAGATTTACTCATCCAACTACATCTGTTCGCACACAGAACGCTAAAGTTATTATTTATGATCGTAATAGTATTGCAAATAAAGCCAGCGGTGTTAGCACATTTGCTTATGAAGTAGTTCATCCAAGTCCATTCCAATCTGTTTCTGGATCTGGATCTGGTTCTTGGACAAATGTTACTGAAACTGGAACATATTTACCTTTGCGTAATAATCCAGGAACTAGTGGTTTAAATCCAGTTGGAAATACTACTGGATCTGGAACAAGACACGATTGGTATGTTGCTTTAAGTGCTTCTCCAACCGGAATTGGATCTAAGACTCAGTATGGGCTTTATGTAAGCCTTGAGTATCTATAATCCTGCTGTTAAGTTCATTTTCAAATAGCAATTTCATATCAGATGAGAAGGGGAGATCGGTTTTTTCAAACCATTCAATCTCCCCTTTTAAATCATCCACAGTCATAGCTTTAAGCCTATCGGCAATATAGCTATTAGTTAGCAAAATAGTTGATATAAAATCACTCTTCTTTTGCTTCTCCACGATATTTTGACCATCCATTATGAGGCCCATATTGTCCATTTTCACGATCTGGTTTTCCATTTTCATCTAATCGCCTAATTGGGAATAAGCCACCGCCGTCCTGACGCTGGCCAAAGTTTAATCTCGCCCTACACTTTGGATTGTTGCATACAAATTCAAAGTATTCATAATTTTTCTTGTTCTTTTCTACATTTCTAGTACTTGGCCTGATATCAGTTCCACCGCAACAACCACATTTTGATTCATTGAAAATTTCATGGACATTTGCCATTTCCCTGAAGATATCTTTTACGCTATCTCCATCAATTTCAATTGTGCCAAAATGCACTTTTACATTAGCCTTCATCATTTTCTCCATTCTTGTTCAAAACCCTTGAACTTGGGGGAGATAGAAGCGTTATTCCTCTGCATTTCGCTTAAGTGTGCTATAACAGTTACAGCACTCTTATAAGGAATGTCTTCTAATCGTCCAGTAAATTTAAAGTCTTTTGCAGCAGAAAGATACTTAACAATATTAATATCATTCCTCTGACAAAGCACCTCAATAAATTTTATCTGAGTAGGAGTAATTTTTCCATCAGAAAGTGAATCTTCATGAGGAACGGCAGCAGCTTCTTCAGCTGCAATGACTTTTCTAAGTCTAAGAGCTTTTCTTAAAACTCTTCCTTCAGCCCTTGTTTCTGCCACAGCTGTAGCGAATACTGCAAATCTAGCATCACAATTTGACGCACTACAATCAGCAGCAGCTTCATAAGACAATATATTTTTTTCTTCGTCTTCAGTAATAATTTTTATTTTATACTTTAAAACACAGCAATAGCCATTTGACATGGTTGGCGATTGAATTATATCAACCCTAGTACTGACTATCTTGCCTAATACTAATTCAGTTACTCTTCGTAATCCATCTACAGTAGGATTTCCATCAACTAATTCTTCGTTAGTGAATAAAGATAGAACATAGTCGTTCCACTCTGGAGAATTAAAACTTGGCTTTTCGTTTTCAGACATTAAAACTCCTCAGTAAAAATTTCAAAATAGTTTTCTTTGCTTCCTGACTTCAGTAATTGTATCGTCTCATCTATCTTGATCAAGGTTTTTTTCATGCGAATATCAGAATCTTCACCTTTTGTAATCACTCTAATTAAAACGAACCCATTAGATAATAAAAGGCCGGTTTTTTTATTATCACTTTTTTGTTGCTTACTTAAATGCTCTTTTCCCCAAATTGGCTTAAAATGAGTTGGCCCATCAACTTCTATGGCTATTCCCTTAAAATGTTTTAGCTTTAAAGACACAAATAAATCAACATGCTGTTTTTCTGCAAAAAGATAGTGCATCGATGTTGAATAACCTAACTGTATTAGGCCAGACATTAAGTATTTTTCCATTTTGCTTCCTTCAATGGAAGCTTTTCTAATAGCTAAAGAACTTTCATATCTCATGTCTTCTATCTTTGACTCTGGCATTGCCTCCCAATTTTTTCTGGATATTTCAGACCGCCTTTTTCTTTCTTTTGAATCCATATTTTTCCAAGAGTTCATCATAGATTCGCCAATTTTTTCTTTTGTTTCCTGCTTAATTTTTTTACCTTTTGTTGGATGTTTGGCAATTCCAGTCTGCAAAGCTTTAGCTTGTGCTTCTGAATGATCTCTAATTTCAATTCCATTTTTAATTAACTCACGCCTAATTTTATTAGGATAGGTTTTAAATTTCCTAGCTATTTCATAGGTGGACATATTTTCTTTTAAGTAACAATTAATTATTTTTTGTGTGTCCATAGTACAACCTATAAAGTTTGTTTAAGTCAAAATTTGGTATGATAGAACAAGGTTCTCTATTCCAGCACTTGTAAAATAATTTTGCATATTCTTCATTTTCAACAATAATATCGATTTTACTATTTCTATAAATAGATTCAAAATAATCATAGCTCAAAGAATTTATTTTTTTATACCATTCTAAGTCATAAAGATAGAGGTATTTTTTGGAATTAGAACCATTCGTTAAAATACTATTAGCAGTTTTAATATTAGTAGCAACTAATGGAGAATTTATGAAGTAAAAAGAATCATCTATAGAAAAAGTTGATAAGTTATAATTTAACAATGGCTTGCTTTTGTTTTCGCAAAAAAGTATTACATCTCCTATAAAATATTTAGTTTGTTCAAAAATAGAATGTATTAATTGTGAATTACAATCATTTTCTATTGCAAAACCTATTCGCATAAAATTATTGAACTCCCAAAAAAATCTAAAGAAAAATCAATTTTATTAAAACAATTTAATAAATTTAAATTATTTGATTTTATTTCATCTGAGTTATATATTAGCCCAAATTTTCCATCACTATCTATATCATAAGTAGATACTTTAGAAAAAGTGCATTTATTTGCAAATTCATCATGAATTGAATCTTTTTGTAATATGAAAGATGTATTCTTTATTTTTGCCGAATAAGAAATATTGTTTATTAAAGATTTTATATCAATTTGATTACAAAGATTTGATATGCCATCGTCACAATGCTTAAAAATTGACCATATCTCTTTGTTTTTTTGTTTATTTGGTATTTCGTGCTTTATTTGAAAATCGCCCAAATAAAACAATCCTATGCGATTTATTAAAGCTTGAATTTGGTCTTTGTTTACTTTAATGGCAGCTAATAAAACATTACCAAATTTATCTATTTTGGAATAATTTAAACCACCATTTGTACAAAAAAATGAATCCGAAATAAAACATTCTTCTTTTAAATAATTTATAATTATATCATTACAGGTTAACGATAATTGTTTATTAGAAAAGTAAATCTTTTTAAGACATAGTATTGTTTTTAAAATTCCAATAATTAAAGACTGTTTAAAACATAAGCCTGAATTATTTGGCAAGTCGCAAAAGTATTCTATGTTTATATCTTCTGAACTTATTTTTATAATTTTTAAATAAGCTTTGACCGCCTTGATGTATTCGCAGTTATCTTCTTGCTTTTTTTCATAATTATTAAAAAATCTTCCTAAAACATATACATATTTGTTTAAACATAAACCTATAGTTGATCCACTATTTTCTTCATACCAATTTTTATGGTCTGTGAAAAAACCTAATATTTTTATTGATAATGGAGTTCTTGTTATAATCATATAATATTGCTAAATACTTCTATGTCTTTTTTTAAAATAGAAAACTTATCTAAATTAATTTCTTTCTCTTCATTTAAAAAATAATCGACAGAGGAAAGAGCATAGCTATTTTCTATGTAGTTAAAATTATTAGACCAATACGATTTCTTATTAGTAATTCCAAATATTGGTCTTTCATATTTTGTATATGAAGATGTTTGTATAGGATTGGAAAAACTTAATTCCATAGTTTCTTTTGGAAAGAATACTCCATATAAATCTATTCTATCTTCTATACTCTGGTCTATACCATATACATTTATTAAGTTCCATCCATCAATTAAGCTTGAATCGTATAGTTTTTTTAAAGTATCTTGAAAAGGTATTGTGCTTGCAGAAATTTTAATTATTTTTTCATATGAACAATGTTCAAAACCTATAGATTCAGAATACAAATGAAAATTATATAACTTATTTATTCCAATTTTTTCTAATGAATTATAATGAGGTCTAATCGTTTTCCAAAAATATGTAATAGAAAAAGCTTCAACTTCTTCATTTATATCACATGTTCCATCATCAACCACAACCAGTTCAAATTTATTACCTTGCTTTATTAATTCATTAGTAAATCTAGATATATGATATAAAGATCTTTTTAAATTTTTTTTATTATTGTCTGGAATTAATAATATAGAAACAGACATCAAGCAATTCTCCTCTTTAATAATTTATCATTTACGCTTGTTGCCACTTCCGATAAATCAATTTCTTTTAAAATGTCTATCAAACGATGATGATATGTATGATTATTCATAATAAAATTATAAGCATTGTTAGAAATTTCTACTCTTTGATCATCTTTGTTTAAATAGTCATAAATATATTCAAGTTGATCTTGTGTGTTTTTAGCAAAAACAACATAGTCTTTTAACAAAAAATTAGCATCTTCAGAAAAATCACAAGCAGCAAAACCGTGAGAAGATAGAACATCAAATAAAAACTGAGGACAATCAAAACCAAATTCTTGAGTATGCAAACTAGAAATAACTGGGCATATTTTTGCAGAACAGATTACATTTTTTAAAAAGTTGTTGTTTATAAAACCAAGATAATTAATTATTGGCCACTCTTTTCTACCAAAAATCTTAACGCTTAAATTAGGATCATTTATCAAAGGGTATAGTATGTTCTCTAAGTTTTTTGAATTATAATCAGTAAAATTACCAACAAAATTTATATCAGAAATAAATTTTTCATCTTTTTTTGGATATATAGAAGTATATAAATCGGCTGCTGATGGAGAAGCTAATATTTTACACCCAATCTTTTCCCACTCTTTTATGCAGAAAATTGTTTTTTCTGTGCAATTTCCGATTAATATGTCTGGTTTGCCAGTTTCTTCTTTTAGTTTTTTAATTAGTTCTATTTCTTTATCAGTAGCAAATTTTTTATGTTTAATATCTCTATAAATAAAAGAACCAACTAATATAATTTTTGTTTCACTATATTTTTTGATACATTTAATCAATGACTCATCTATGCTCGATGTAGCAGCAATAAATATATCTGGTTTTTGTTCATAAAAAGCGTCAAACGATGACTTGTTTTCATTATTCCAAAAAACAAATTCATGACCAACATCGGAAAATATTTTTCCAAAAGCCGATAATTTTCTATAAAACTTGCCATTATCTTGCTTGCAAAGTATTTTCATTTTTCCTCACAAACTTTTTTGCTTTGTTTATATCTAAATATGTATCTATTTCAACAACTTCTTCTATTGTTTTTATTGAAAACTTAACTCCCATATCTATCATCTTATTTAAAATCTCAAAACCAAACCATTTGTTTGTCTTTTCATTATTAGATATGTTTAAAAAAATGTCTTTGTCTTTTTCTTTTAGAAAAACTATGTGTGCCCACTTTGGATAAACTCCATAACTAAAGTGTTCAACAATACCATTTTCAAAATTTATTCCAACCTCAGAACTTCTTTTTTCGCTTTTTTCAACCCAAATACAACTTGTTGATGAATCAAAGTTTTTAAATATATTTTTATCGAACACTATATCGCCATATATAATCAAACAATCTTTGCTTTTTGAATTAGATATTCCCAAATTAATTGATTTAGATACATTAGTATTTTCAAAATTTTCATTAAATACTATTTTTGCAGATTGATTTTTAAAATTTAATTTTTCTTTTTGAAAACCAACAACAACAATGTTTTCTGTTTTTTCAAAATTTCTTTTAACAATAGAAAATATTCTATCTATTACAGTATTATTTTTATCTATTTGAATATTGGCTTTTGGACCATGAGATTTCATACGCTTGCCTATACCGGCAGCTGGTATTATAACGCATATACTCATTGTTCTTTTACCATAAAGCCTTTTTCATAAAATTTATAGCAAAGAAAGTTTTCGCCGATTATTGAAATTGGGTTCTTTTGTTTTTGAAAAAACTCAACTGGCTTTATACTTTCTGCTGCTAGTTTATTTATAAAAAAATTCGTATTGATACAAGTGTCTACTGTAAAAGACTTTTGATAATTTGTATACCTGAAATTACTTTTAGTTAAAACATCATTATCAAAATAACAAGAACCAAAAATAAAGCTGTCATTATTTAATAAAGAAGCTGCCTTTTTTAATATTTCTGGGTAAAAAACTACATTTGATTCAAAAAATCCTATTAAATCATAGTTAGTCATGTATTCGTAAAAATAATAATTTTTAACTATATCTTTTTTACGCTTGCACATCTTTGTTAAAGTTATATTTAATTTTCCATGCTTACCTTTCGATGAAACAAATTCTTCTTTAGTATCTTCAAATTGAATATCTCCAATCATCTCTAATATATTTTCATCTATATCAGAAGATGAATCTATATCTACAATGTGCAAATGAGTGTTATCATTTGCTGCTAGAGACAAACTTTTGATAAAATCTTTTATAAATAAAGATCGTTCTTCCAAACACACAAATATACCTACGCTTGTTTTATCGAATGACATATTGATTCTATGTCTCCAATCAAATTGGTTAAATTTTGATCTTTTGCTATAAAATCAACTTTTTCTAAAATCGAAGAAAAATTAACTTTTAATTCTTCATTAATAGCGTCTTTGTTTCCACCAAAGATTTTAAAAGATTTGTTTTGAAAAACTAACCCATTTTCTTTGTATGGTTTAAGCATAATAAATCTGTTTAAATCATCATTAATGCTTTTATCTATAGATTGAACAAAATCTTCTGGAATAGAAAAACCAGAAAAGAATATAGCAGAAAATACGCTCTTTTCTTTTTCAACTATTTCATCTATTCCATCCTTAAAAGAAAAGTCGTCATGAACCATTTGTTTAACAAACCATTGAATATCGCACTCAATAGGTTTAATAGCATTCATTAATGAGCCAATTTTAATACTAGATTTTTTTTCCAAAATAAAATGTATATTTTGAAACTTTATCTTTTGTGCTATAGCAGATTTAAAAGTTTTAACAATGTTTTCAATGTTGTTTTCTGTTTCTTTAACTACCAAAATGCATGTTATTCTGGTAGTTATATCTTTTCTAACTTTGTTTATCTTTTCTTCATCCGATAAAGATTCACCCCACGGACTTCTTCTTAAAGCCATACATAATCTATTTTTAATGACAAAAAACTGTTCATCTTGATCTTCAGCTTCTATAATTTCACAACCGGCATTTTTAAATTTTTCTAAATTTCCATATTTACAACCTGTTTGTAAATTACCTTGTTTTTCTGAAAAGATACAGTATTTACAAGCTGTATCCATGAATTTGTCATTTTCGCTCAAGGTCTTTCTCCTTCTATAACAATAAAATGTTCTAAAAATTTAATGTTTTTAATAGTTAATCCACATTCTAAAAATTTTTGTTTCATATCATCTATAGATAGACATGCTTTTTTAACATCCCAACCCTCTAAACATTTTCCATATAGAATATTTGCGATTTCTTTTTTGTCAATTTGTCCTATATAAAATCTTCTAGAAACAGAAAATATATCTGTAAATCCTACAATTAATTTACCTTTATGACCAAGTTTTCCTGCCCACTGTTTCAAAACATCAAATACTTTTGTATGAGCTACATAATCAATAACATTTATTGCTATAATTTCTTCTGCTTCTCCATCTTCAACATGTTTTTCTAAAATGGTTGGATTACCTTCAACTATTAAAGGTGCTTCTTCTGGTAAAGCAGTTGGATCTATATTTAAATATCCATCTTTAGCTAAATGTTTTTGATTTATAAGCAAGTTTAATTTCATATAGTTTCCCACCATTTTAAATTCAATGAATTTTTAATATGATCATTCCATTCGTTTATAAAAGATGAAAATGAAAATTTTTCAACTATTGTTTTTCTTGCATTATTACATATAGATTTCAAAAAATCTTTTGAAACAAGTAACTTTTCGCATATAACCCTAGCTTCTTCTTTACTGTTAAACAAAAACCCATTTTCTCCATGTTTTATTATTTTCCTATTTTCTTCGCTATCAAATGCTAATGGACAACAAGCACAGGACATAGCTTCTAACATTGATTGAGAAAGTTTGTTTGTTTTTGAAAAATTTATATAAACCATTGATGACTTATACAAATTTAATAAGTCTTCAAATTTTCTTCTATTATTATCATCTAAACTAACAAAGTTTAATCCTTTTGTTATATATCTTACATCTTCTAAATTTATTTTTGAACTACCATTTACATATAAAAACACTTCACTCTTAATCTCATTTGGCAAAAAAAGATCTTCATCTATTCCAATTGTTTTCAAAGGTTTTATTTTTGGTATTCCAAAATGCAGTGATAAATAATCCCATTTTCCAGTAAATGACAAAAAAACATCAAAAGCATATTCAGATAAACTAAAAAAACATTCTTCGTAATTCTTTAATACTGATATATTATCTGGTTTTTTTCTGAAAAAATTATTCCATCCATTTTGATTATTTTTTGGAAGTATAAAAAAATTATGATTAGTTTTAGATAAATCAAATAATGTTTTTTCGTCATAAAATTCAGTAACAATATTGAGAGTTTTCTTATTTTCTCTCAACTTCCATAATATACTATTAATTTGATTTGGCATAAGAACTCCTACAATTAAAATATTGTAGCAAGTGTCTTATCTAAATCAAATCATTCTCCAATTTTTTCTACGATATATCTTACAAGTCCGTGTCTTTGAACATCCTCTGATGTTAAATATACTTTAGATATTTCTGGATGCTCTAGTTTTTTAATAATCCAATCTAGTGGATTTCCATCGGCATGAGGTAAATCGCTTTGGCTTTTATCACCACAAACAATCATTTTAGAATTTAAACCAAGTCTAGTTAAAAACATTTTTACTTGTTTCTTAGTGGCGTTTTGAGCTTCGTCTAAAATTATAAAAGAATTATGGAAAGTTCTACCTCTCATTGTTTCTAATGGACAAACTTCTATAGCACCAGCATCTTTTAACTTTTTAATTTCTGCTTTACTTATAAAGTCAGAAAAAGAATCAAATATAGGAACCATAAAAGGATCTGTTTTTTGCTCAATATCACCAGGTAAATAACCTAGTCCATCACCGCATTCTACTATTGGTCTGCTTACGATAATTTTATCTATTTTACCATCCAGCAAATAACCGATAGCAACACCACAAGATAGATAACTTTTTCCAGTTCCGGCTGGCCCTGTACAAATTGTTAGAGTAGATTGATTTATAGCATCAAAAAATATGCTTTGATTTGGTGTTTTTGGCTTTATTCTTTTTTTATTTGCAACATCCTTGTTTCTTTCTTCTTTCCAGTTTTCTTCTTTTTGTTTTTCTTTTTCCTCTTGATTTACAAAGTCTTTCCACTTAACGATTTTCTTTCGATTGCCCATTTTATATTCTCTGAGAGTAATTTGCCTATTTCGGCATGGGAAAAACTAAAAGACTTTTCTATACCATTTTCGCTTTTTTGTAATCTGATTTTTTCATTTGAGTAAGCCTCTCTCATTAGTTGTCTAGTTTTTGAAATATCAACTTGCCACCAAATTTCATCCCCTCTATATAATCCAGGACTATCCTTAAACATAGAAAATACTTGCGATTCTGTTACTGGTATAAACCAACCACAACTATCATCCATATAATCTAAATACCCCGAAGAAGCCGGTACGATTGGGGTTTTTCCAAAACACATAGCTTCAAAAGCTGGAATAGACCATGCTTCTCCATGCGATGTTTGAACAAAACAATCTGAATAATAGTGTATTGAACATATTTCATCTTCTGATATTTTTTCATTTATTAAAATAACTTCTGGTATGTATTTACATTTTAAAGAATTTGAAATTTGATCACAAAAAGTAAAAAATTCTTCCTGAGAACAATTAGACTTTATTAGTAAGCATACATTTTCGTCTTTGCCAAACTCTAAAAAATATGACATTAAAAGAGATGCCATGTTTTTTCTTTTATTAAATTCTCCTATTGTATAAAAAATAAATTTGTCATTTGTTTTTATTTCAGACATAAAATTAGGGATTTTATATTTTTTAAAATATTTATCTGTATTTGTTGCATGTGGAATTACTTTTAATTCTTTGGTAACGCCACTTTTTTTACACGCATCAACCATTTGCCTGTTAAAAACAAATACCGAATCCATTGAATTTAAATTATCTTTCCATCCAGAACACACAAAACTATCTGTTTCCCAAGCAAACATTCCTATATTGCAATATTTTGATGCATACTGCATATGAGCGGGTATTGTGTGTTGAATAACAACATCTATGTTTTTTGGTTCTTTATCTTCTATTTTTTTTATATCTTCTGGTATTTCTGTTAAATCAATTGCGTTGAATATTAATGGGCGACAAAATACATTGAATTCAGTTGTCGATAAACTTCTGATATATTCTATTGCAGCTTTTCCATAACCACTAAATGATCTATAATCACTTATATACAGTAAATTCATTTAGAAACTCTCTTTTCTTCCCAATGATTTATAGATTTTCTTATATTATTTAAAGTTGTAATTATGCTTTCTCTGGTAGTTTCAGTTCTATTTTTTTCAAATTTATTAAACAGTCTTTTTTTGAAAGATCCTTTTACTTGATAAATATTTTTGTTTTTTATTTTAATAATTTTTTCAAATGCTTTTTCTAAAAACTCGCCGTCATTTAAATTTGTATAATCAAATTTTTCTTCATTAAGAATAATCTGTTCTGAATTCCAAGATTTAGCAGATTTTAATGAAAATATAGCATTGATCCAAGTATTCGCAGAAACATTATAGTCATATGATTCTCTGGCCAAAGAAGCTATTTCGTATTTTTTATTTTCTCTAATAAATTCTGGAGTTAATATTAGTTCCTTAAGCTTATTGATTAAATCGTTTTTATCTGGATTTGCAATTCCTCTATGAGTTTCGGATTCTATCTGAAGCGAAAAATTAATTGGAGTAGCTAATATTGTTTCTGGCATATCTTGCATAGCAGAATAATTAACTGAAAATACTGGAACTCCACAATAAGCAGCTTCAACTTGTGGCATTCCAAAACCTTCGCATATTGAATATTGAACTAAACAATCAAATATTCCATAAATTTTTGCCATCTGTTCTTTTGAAACACCATTTTTTGTTCCTGCTGTAAAACAACTTTGATTTCTACATTGAATGCAGTAAATGCAGTTTCCTTTCCACACAGATGGAAAATTGCAACCACAACTATCACATGTGTATGTAAATAAAATTTTATTAGATACTCCAGACTCTATTAATAATCTTGGTATATCCCATCCAAGATCTGGATATGAAGTATGTAAGTATAAAAATGTTTTTGAAGAAACTTCTATTGGCAATAAACTTATCAGTTTAGCAAATGAGAATATCAAATCTGGGAAAAGTTTTCTTTTTTGATTTCTCATTACAGAGCCAATAATAAATGCATTTTCTGGTATGCCAAATTCAACTTTTAACTGTTTTTTATCTTCTAAAGGAACAAAACAATTATCTGCTGAAGGTGGTGCTATAGCATTAACATTTATATTTGGATAACTTGACAACAGGTTTTTGGCCCATTTTGAATATGTTAAAATATAGTCTGCACAAGAATATAAAGAAATCCATTCTTTTGTTTGTCCAACTCCATCTACTGGAGGCATATATATCCAGTTATAGTATGATCTCAATGGAGAATTTGATATAAAAGAATCCATCCAAGGATCACGGAAAGATATTACTGTATCTGGCTTAAAATCAAGAAGAACATTTTCAAAAACATATTTTCCAAATGAATTTTCATGATCTGATATAAAATCTTTTAATTGTTCATCTGCTAAATTAGCTGGAACAGCTGGATATATTTTCCAAGGTATAGATTGATCAATAGAATCTGTATAACTAGAAAGTTCTGCTAATTCAAATTGATCAGTTTTTAAAAGTCTATAAAAAATCTCCTTGCCATAGACAGAATATCCTGTTGATAAGGATGTGCTATCATTGACAAGGAGTAATTTATGTTTTTTCATTTTAAACAGGATACCAATTAGTTTCTGCTAAAACATCTTCTTCTTTTTCTTCTCGTTCTTGACGACTTGTTGGTGCTGGCCAATGGAATCTTGTTACTACAAACTTAATTCTATTCCTTTTAGCTCCAGTTGTTTCATCTTTCCAAGAATCACTCTTAGCAAATGTCTGTACTAAAATTCTTGAACCTTTAGAAAAATTTTTATTAATTAATTCGGCTGTTTTTTCCCATGCTTCACAATCAATATATGCAGTTCCCTTTTTATCTCCCTTTTCACGCTTATAAGGAGGATTAACAGCTAATGTAAAATTAACTACCGTTTCTCCATTACTTGTTTGTACAAGCCTTGGATCACGAACGAAATTACCCAAAAAGATACACTCATTCATTTAAAAAACTCCTTACAGTTGGTTAATATCTTTGAGAACCATAGCATCTGTTTTTCTGTCACGCTCGACACGAATTAAAACAGTGTTTCCTACAAAAATTTTGTCTACAAATAGCTCATAAGCATCTGGAAAGATAATCGCATTATCTATTTTACAGCTAGAATCAGAAACTGTTAATCTAGCCATTTTTCTACCGGGATCTTTTCCTTTTTTAGTAATTATTTCTTTAACATCTAATATTTCAACTGACAATACCATAAATCCAGTTTTTCCAAAATAAAATTCCTTACATGTTGTATTTGCAGATTGATTATCTGAACCATCGGTTAATGAACAGGACAGAGCTATGCCTAAACTTTCTCTTTCTGCCCATACTTTCCAAGTGACTGGATCATTATAAGTAGTTGGTGGATTTTCTAACATATTATACAAATCGTTAACTAATGAAACACGATTTTTATTACTGCAACCACCACCTTCTTTTTTCGGTTTAGCAAGAAGAAGTATACAGTCTTTTATATTTTTATAATCTTTGCAATTTTCTCTAATCCATTCTTTTTCTTTTTGAGTTAATTGATTCCATGTTTCTAATTCTGCTATTAACTTTTGCCTGTATTCACCAGTCCAATCAAAACCGCCTACTGCTATTATTTTAGATACTGATGTAGAAGAAATAGAATCAGAACAATTTATTAAAAATTTTATCCAACTATCAATCTTTTCTGACTGAGAGTTAAAGCAGTTAATAAGTTTATTGATTTGTGATGTACCTATACCTTTAATATCAGATAGGCCAAACCATATAGATTCACCGTCAGTATAAAAATTAGACTTTAACATCCTAATGTCTGGTGGATATACATTTATGTTATAAAGTTTTGCATTGTCTATAAGATCTGCAACTTCTTGTGAACTATCAGCTTTGTCTTTTGCGTAATAAAGCCAACTCGTAAAGAAATATACTGGAAAATGACTTTTTAAATAAGCCGTGTCATATCCTGTATATCCGTACGCTGAACTGTGACTTTTGTTGAACGAATATCTTTGGCTTGCTTGAATCCAACCGAATAATTCCTCTGCTTGTTCATCAGAGATAACAGCTGCTTTTTTAGCACCATCAATAAACATTTTTTTGCAATTGGCCATTTCTTGAGTATTCTTCTTGCCAATTGCTTTTCTTAAAACATCAGCCTCTTGCAGATTAAATCCTGCAACAGCTTGTGCAATTTGCATTGCCTGTTCTTGAAAAACTAAAGCACCATATGTAGGTTTTAAGATATTATCTACTGACGCATGATAACTTGGAACTTTTTCAAAACCATTTACTCTTTTGCAATAATGCTCCGTCATTGAAACGCCTTCTTCGTCTAATGCTCGAAGGCAACCTGGCCTTAAAAGTGCTCCAAGAGCAGAAAGATGCTCCATATTTTTGGGTCTTAGTTTTTTAGACCATTGTTTACCAAGATGGGATTCTAATTGAAAAATGCCTTTTGTGTCACCATTAGCAAAAATTTTCCAAGCTAAATCACAATCTGGTAGATTTTGTAAATCTATTTTTAATTTTGGCATCTTGCCGTTTTCAGAATTTTTAAGTATTGGCCATTTACAGCCACAATCAAATTTATAAAAATCTTCCATAAATATCCTTTAAGCAGAGAAACCCTTAGTTCTTTCTATGTTATCACTTAATGAGTTTTTAAAATTAACTTTGGCAGCTACTTTTCTATGAAGCTGTATAAAGTTTTTCAATAGCGTTGCTGTTTGCTTAACATCTACTAAAGCATCATGTGCATTCTCAGTAGACATACCAAAATACTCTCTAAGAGTGTCCATCTTGTGATCACGCAACTCATTTGAATTATCAAACCAATAAAAAACAAAATCATCCAAATCAAAAACGCTTCTTTTATTAAATAAGTTTTGTTTTCCATATTTATCACAATCGCCAAATTCTCTAGCTAAACGATTAATGATAATCATGTCAAAGTGTCTTATGTTTTTTCCGGCAGCAATAGGTGCAAAAAATGTATTGCCAGGTTTTGGGTTATATTTTTTAATAAAAGATGTAAAAGATTTCCAAACAATAGATAAATCTGGTGCTTTTTCAAGTTCTTCTATGCTCTTTTTATTAATTTCTAAAGCTTCTTTTTCAAGCTTAGAAAAGTCTCTTGGCTTAATTAGACTTGTGTATTGCCCTAACTCAGCAAGACTTCTTGGATGCAGTGCCATAGCAGCTACTTGAATAACTTCACAAGTTTCTGGATTGACACTACCAGTTTCAAAATCAAAAACTAATATAGTCGAATTATTCACAATGTTCCTACTTTCTTAATTCATCTACTTCTTTAACTTCAAGTTTCAAACGCCCAGATTCGTCATATTTTATATCTACATAATTATCCTTACTTTTTGCTGCTTGAATAAACTCAGGTTTTAACAGAACTTTACCGCCAAATTTGAAAACCAAAGCTTTCATAATATTAATTGATTCTTTTATTATTACATCTTTTGACTCAAGCATTTCTTCCAGTGCTTTGATTTCTTCCAATAAGTCTTCTTTCTTTTTCATAAATCTTCTCCAGCAAGAAGCTTTTGAACTCCCATAAGTTTGTCCAAAACAGCTACTCCAAGTATATCAAACTTAACAAGTCCAATAGATTCTAAGTCTGACATTTCAAGACCAGCTATGCTTTCATGAGATGTTTTATCATAAATCATAGGACATATATCTTGTAAATTCTGAGAAGCTATGACTATTCCAGCAGCATGTTTGCTTTGAGATCTTTTTGTGCCTTCCATTCTTATGGCTTGAGCAAAAAACTTTGCATATTCGCCTTCAAGTTTGCCATCATCTTTTAATTTGCAATAAGGTTCAAGTTCTTTTTGGCAATTTTCTAAAGCCCACTTAATAATTGATGGTTCTTGTCCTTCATCACGCATTTCTTGTAATTCTTCTGATATTTCAGCTTCATCTGGAATGTGTTTAGTAATTAAATTACTTTCTTCAAAAGAACAAGCTGCGTGTATTCTTAACACATCTTTTAAAGCACCACGACCCTGCATTCTAGTAAATACAGATATCTGAGAAACTTTATCAGAACCATATTTGTTTTTGATATAAGTTATAATTTCTTCTCTTTTCGATATTGGAAAATCACAATCAATATCTGGCAATGATATACGACCTGGTGCATTTCTACCTGAGTTATAAAATCTTTCAAAAAGCAATCCGTTTTCAATTGGATTAATTTCTGTTATTCCTAATAAATAACTAACCATACATCCAGCACCGGAACCACGACCTTTTCCAACTAACCAGCCTTGTTGTTTTGCCCAATTACAATAATCATAAACAATTAAAAAATAATCTTCTAACCCAGCACCTGTTATAACTTCTAGCTCTTTGGTAACACGATCACCATATTGATTAAATCTTGAATCTTCTTTTTTGAAAGAGAATCTTTTTTTCCAACCTTCTCTACAAAGCCTCTTAATTTCAGCAGAAGAAGATGTTTCTCCAGCAATTTTTGGAAGCATCGGATTACGCAATAGATTGTAATCTTTGCACTTCTCAAATATTTCTAAAGTGGCTTCTAACTCTTCTGGTTGATTTAAAGCAGAAATTTCTTCTACAGACGGAATATGATAATTGTTTGATTTAAAAAATCCAGAAAAACCAAAGTCTTCATCGTTGTTTATATGGTTTCTAATTTCCGTTAAAGTTTTCTTCATAGAACAGGCTAATAATACTCTTTGGTCTATAGCATCTTCTTTTCTTGCATAATGAGCATCTGGAGTTGCTACAGTTTTAAAACCATGCTTTTTAGCAATATGCCTTAATGCTTTAGATATAATCTTTGTTGCCGGAATATTTTCAGAATCTATAAGTTGTATTTCTAAGAAAAAATTTTCTTTACCAAATAAATCTGCATATTTATATGCAAGATCAGTTGCTCTTTTTTCCCAATCTTTATGAACTAAAGACTTCGCTATTTCGTATGTCTCTGCCCTATAAGCTTCATTTAAATCTGTGAATAGACAGTTTCCAAGATCAGACCCTGGATGCCCAGAAAAAACTATAAAATTGCCATTTGCAATTGATGACAATGTTTTTAGATCAAGTCTTGGTTTTCTATAAAAGTTATCAACAGAGTTAGATACCGAACTCGCTTTGACTAAACTTGACCATCCAGCATCTTTCTTTGCAAGAACACATAAGTGACTGAGTTTTTTATTCTCGTCATTCTTAATAGTTGGGTCTTGTTCGCAAATATAAAATTCGCAACCAAGAATCGGACTAATAGATTTAGATTTTAATTTCTTATAAAAAGAAATCAAACCAGATAATGTGCCATGATCTGTTAAAGCACAAGCCTTTAATTCTAGTTCAGATAATCTATCTGCTATTTTTTCAGCAGAAGATAATCCATCGAGCAAAGAATATTGTGAATGTACATGCAAAGGAATCCACTTTGACATTTCATACTTTCTAATAAAACTTCCATAAATAAACTTTTACTTTTTCTTTAATTCGCTTAAAAGTTCAGAGATTACAAAGAATGACCAATTTTCCCATTGATCAATTCCTTTATTTAAAAAGCCAGTAAACTCCCATCCGGCTTCACTTAACTTATTTTCAATCTGTTCTATGCAGTGGGTTGTAGAAACAGTTATTTTGTGAACAATACCAAAATGAACTTTTCCTACATCGTTACTGTCATCATTAATGATGCCTATAATCTTATTCGATTTAATTGCCCCTAAATCTAAAGAAATTTCTTCTTTTAGTTCTCTTTTAACAGCATTTTCATAAAAATTTTCTGAATTTATAGAATCTTCTTTTTCAATGTGACCGCCAACACCTAAAGACTTCTTTCCATGTAATCTATTTTCATTTCCGTTTTTATTGCGTGAATATGTAAATGTTTTATTTGCACAAACAATTACGCAATATGGAATGATTTGTTTATACGATGGGTCTTTTTCTGCTAAATTTCTTGGAATCCATTCAAAATTTTCTGGTTGTAAAATTTCATTTACATAAAGTTCACAATCTTCGCCCTTTAATAATCCTTGAAATTTACCCAACGAATCAAGTAAAGATGTTTTAAAAACTAATATTTCTGGACTAGGAGTGTTATCTATTGACTTATCGTTTACGACTACTTCATTTTTTTCTGTTTCTTTTTCAGATGCAATCTCTACATCTTGTTTTGAAAAAAGACTTAATAATTTATCAAGGCTGTTAATTTTTTCTTCGCTCATGATTACTCCCTATTAGTTTTACCACCACCACTACCATATTGTTTTACAGCAGAAAAATCAGCATACTTAGCATATACTTTTTCAAGACCTAACTCAATGATTTCTTCGTGTATTTTTCGACAAGTTGATATTCCAGTATTATCAAAATCGTCTTTGTAAAATTTACATAATCTATCGCATTTCCATTTATCCCTACCCATATCTAATATTCTAACTGGGGTTTTACATCTTTTTATAGATTCAAACTTTTTTCTAATCATTTCTTCGGTTTGCTCTAAATCTTCTTTATGAAAACATATAGTGAATGGGCCTCCAGCCTTAACAAAAAAGATTGTAACTATAATAGTTTCTTCGTTTGGATAAACTTTACTTAATGCATAGTGATATAAACGAAGTTGAAAATCGTCAAAAAGATCTTCGTATCCTTTTTCTTTTCCTGTTGACCAGTTTTTTCTCTCTCCGGTTTTCCAATCTATATATTCTATTGTTTTTGAATCTATTCTAGTTATTAAATCCATCGTACCTTTTAATCTTAAATTACCAGTTACGGTTTCTCCATTCATTAAACGAAAATCATATTTAGCCCAAGGTTTATCAACCTCTATATCAAAATACTTTTCTGGCTCAACTATATTTCTTTTAAGAGGGGAAAACATTCCGTCATTAAATAATAAAGTATCCCACATCCATTTATCGCATTCCTTATAATCTTTTTCGGTCCATTCAAAAGAAGATTCTTTTAAACTGTAAAATTCAAAAGCTGATTTAATTGCTTTTTCTGGACATATTTGCAAAGTGTCAAACTCTAAACTTAATTCATCATCAGAAAAAGTTTTAGTTTTAGTTTGCAAACAAAGTTGTTTATTGGCTAATAGTTCTAAAGCTTTATGAACTATATTACCCTTAACAGCTTTTTTGTTTGAATCATCTTTAAATCCAAGACAATAAGTCAAAAAGTATTTATGCTGACACCATTCAAATGAGCCAGCTGAAGAAGACCTAAGATAAGTTATTATCATTTAAACCAACCTTTTTTGCTTAAAAATTTATTAAGCAATGCAAGTTCTTTTTCTACACTCAACTTTGAATTGTCTATAACTAAATCAAATTCATTGAATGTATCTAAGACTTTTTCTGAAGAATGGTTATCTTCTGATATTTCTCTTTTTAATCTAACTACTATGCCACCGTTTTGTTGAATAGATTTAACTTCGTTTTCAAATCTAACATCTGGTATAATAAAAAAATCTTTCTTAGATGAATTTATTTTATTAAATACAGATTGTATATGAACTTGATCTTTAATTTTTCTGCAAACTTCTGTTCCAAAAAATTGCAAAAATTCTCTAGCTGACATTTCGGAATCTTCTCTTGTAAAGAGATTTAATTCTTCTGGATAAATTCCACTTTTTTCTAGCTTAAAATACATATCTTTAGCAATAAATCCCGGCATATCAGACCATTTATATGCAGTTTTTTTGTTTTTATCCTCTTCTGATCCATAGATATTTTGTTTTTTTATGCTAAATAAATTACAACATGTTTCTTTTAAAGCAGAAGCAAAAGGAATAATTTCAACTTTTTTGCCCAAAACAAATTTACAATGATTATAAAAAGAATTAGCTAAAGTATCTTTTCCAGCACCTTTTTTGCCACTTATTCCAAGTATTTTACACATTACAAATATTCCTTAAATCTGATGTGGTAGATCCAGGGTCTTTGCCTTCATAAATAGGAATAGTAACATTAAAAAATCTACTGAGCAAAGACTTAATCTTTTGTTTAGCATTTATACCAGCTTCATCATTATCTAACAACAAGATAATCTTTGTTATATCACATGTTTCTAGGATAATTTGTTGAGAATCCGTTAAAGATATACCAAAGATAGCAACCGCATTTTCTATACCTTTTTCGTGCAAAGACCAAACATCTCCTGGCCCTTCGCATATAATAAGCGTTTTATTGAACTTAGCTGCGTTCAAAGCATTATGTAAGTTGTATAAATACCTTTCTTTTGCAAAACCACTGTTATTTGCCCATTTTGAATATATATATTTAGGATTTTTAGAATTGCATGAAGCCTGATGATATTGATTGCATTTATCGCATTTCTCGTAGTTTGATCTGCCGGTAAAACCGACAACATGTATTCCATCTCTATCTATTACAGGAACAATTGATCTATCTTTAAATATGCCATCATTATTCTTAGGAACACCTACTGAAAAATGTTCCAATGTTTCTTGTTTATATCCACGACTTAAAAAATATGGAGATGGAATTATCATACTTGAAATTACATTATGAAGATTCCAGCCTTTAAAATGCTTCTTTTTCTTTTCAAAAATTTTCATGTCATTACAAAACTTCTTTTTTTCAATATCGCTAAGCTCTGGAATATCTGATTCATTTATTTTTAAAATAGATTGGCAAAAATCATATGTTTTACCAAAACTGTATTTGATATCTTTTGCTTGGCCAGTCCAATTATTTTCTCTGTTAGATAAAACACCACGAATAAAACCAAATGGAGTTGGTTTAAAAACTTCTTCGCAATGATGTGTGTAACAACACCAATTACCTTTTAATGTGTTTCCATCTAAATACATACAAAATGCAGTAGGATTATCTCCGCCATGTATTGGACATGGACCAGAAATATAATTATTAATATTCTTATATTTAACATCAAACATTTCTAAAAAGACTTGAATATTTTCAAAAATCTTTTCAGATATGAAGTTAATCTTCGTCTGATCCAAAAAAGTCAATTGGTTCATTTCTTAATACCTCTTCAGAAACAGTAAATCCAGTATTTGTATTTCTCAAAGAATGGAAGTTGTTTCTTGTTGGGCCTTCTTTAATTCTGCCAAATTCATACTCAGCCAAAACATTAATATAATCGCCTTGCGATAATCCACTGCCATGCCTACTGACAATTGGTATGAGTTTTAAATTATACCTTTTGCCATTAACAGCAGCTTCTTCTTCGGCTAATTCTTCCTCAGATTTTCTTTTATATATAGAAAAATTACTACATAACCATAATATTCTGTCTGATCCAGAAGCTACATCGGTATCTTCTCTGTTTATACCATCACGATTTAATTGAGTAAAAGCTAAACATGGAACTCCATATTTTACACAGAAGTTATGCAAAGAAGTCATCAAAAATCCTAAAGCTTGATATTCAGCTATGTTTTTAGATATAGAATCATCGCTCATTAGTTTAATGTAATCAAAAATAACTAAACATGGTTTTGCTAATCCATTTTCATCTAAACCAACTTTTTGCATTATCCACCTTCTCATAATAGAAGATGTTTCTTCAAAAGGTTGTCCAGCTATTGATTTGTAAAAATAAGGAATAGACTTTAGCTTTTCTTTTGCTTGATGAATTCTGTTTTTAGATTCTGCTATTTGAGAATATTTACCACTTTCAATATCATTTATTTTAACTCCAGAGAGGCAAGCCAGCATTCTATGCCAATGATCTTTATTTGACATTTCTGTATCTAAAACTAAAACAGGAATATTTTTATCTGCAACATTTAAGGCAACTGCATCTCCAAAGAATGATTTTCCTGTCTTCATTCTAGCACCTATAACATTTACGCTTCCTGGCCTGAACCCACCTCCAATACATTGATCGTATATAGGAAAACCACTTGGTATACCTATTTGTGTAATTGGGTTATTTTCTAAGTGTTCAACATATTCATCTAATCCATCGCCAATAACTTTTGGCGTAGAATCTTCAGAGTTTGAAAGATTTAGCGTAAACTCAAATATTCTTTGTTCTGCTATTCCAAGTATTGAAGAAAGCGTTTCATCGCCAGTAACAGTTTGTAATTCTGTACTTGCAATATCTATTTCTTTTTTAAGATTATTAGCTATTTTTAGCTTAGCTAATTTAGAAGCTAATTTTCTTGTATTTTTTAATTCTACAGGAAGTATAGTAAGACTGTTTAAATACTTTTTTTCGTCTTTAGATTCAAAAAAATCTTTATAACCAAGTGAATTGGCTATAGATAAAAAAGTTGGAATATCTATTTTGCTATTTTCATCTTGATAATAATGTTTTAAGCATTTAAAAACTATTTTATTAGAGTCTATTAAAAAACATTCATCGTCAATGATATCGCAAGATTCAATATAGGCATCTTTGCCATGTTGAAAATAAGAAGATAAAACCGCCCTTTCAGCTGCTGGATCATGCATCATCTTGATATATTCCTTTTAAGACATTTAGCACATGTAAATGCGTATTGACCTTCGGCCAACCTTGATAAAGAATTAATTTCATCTTTATCTACAATTTCTTTTGCTCCACATTTACTGCAACTAGCATCTACAGTATTTGGAACAAATTCAGGTCTGTGCTGCTTTTTAATCTTCTTTGGTGTTTTGCTTATTAATTCTGGATGAATGCTTAAATCATCCACAAATTTATTAACAAAATCACTTCCAGAACTCTTATTCGACTCAACTTTAGTTTTCTTTACTGTTTTTTTCTTTACCGGTTTTTCCGAAACATTAGTTCCGATTAATGTTGATAACGCTTGTTCAACATATATAAAGTCTTGTTCTTGTATTGCCTTGTTAAGAAGATCGATTATTGTCATTTCTATTTCTCCTAGCTATTTGTAAACTGTTAAACATGTCTGCAACTTTATCAACTTTCATCGGCAGATATTCTACTCTATCAATAATATATTGTAATTTGGCCATTTGAAATTTTAATTTCTTGGCAAAATCATCTTGATCAGCTGCTATTGCAAGTCTTTCTTCTGTAGATAAATATCTAATTTCACCGACATATTTGCCTATGGTTTTAAAAAAACATTCTTTATAATAATTCAATAAAGCTTTTTTAGAACTGATTTCTTTTGTAAGTCTAAAAGAAAAATTGTGCAAAAGCAAAGCTGCTTCGCCACACTGCTCAGAAGACATAACCCTTAACTTTTCTAAAGGTATGTTTAATAATTTCATACATTCATTTGGAGAGTCTGGAGTGTAATTTAAACCCAAAGATTCTTCAAAAGGATTATACAAAGAATCAAAAAATTCTTTATTACAGTTTATGTTCCAAAATTCTGTTTCTCCACTCATCTTCGCTCTCTTCGTATGGTAAATCTATATATTTAATTCCATTCTGTTCACAAAAAAGCTTTTTATTTCTATCTCTTAGTTGAGACTTAGCAAAGTTTAATTTATTACCATGAAAAAATGGTATGTATTTATAGTGTTGTTCTCCATGAACCTCAACTATTAACTTCCGTAAAGGAAGAAAGAAGTCGGCATATAAACTATCACAGCCCGGCAAATATACTTCTTCTAAAATTCTATCTATAGGAAAAAGCTTTTTTAACAAATCTCTTGCCTTTAAATGATAGGAAGATTTTTGCTGAGAATCAGAAGATTTTCCCCATATAGACCAAGAATATTCTTTGCCATCTAGTCCAATTACTTTCATGGTCTTAGTATGTCATTGATTTCTTTTTGCAAAAGAGATAGCCACTCTGGCTTTTCTTTTAACAACTTGTAAAGTTTTTCAGCACCTTGAACTTTTGGTATTTCATCTTCTTTAATATGTCTTTTTAAGAAGTCCATATTCATCCAAGCACCAGACTTGATTATAAGCCCAAGTTCCATGCCTAAATTTATGATTTCAAATGTTTTATCAATGCCAACACCATATCTAATATAACTGTCTATCTCCATGCCTGGAGATCCTAAAGCACAAGATTCAATTAGCCAATGTACTTGCTGACCAATTTGAACTTCTTTGCCTTCTTGATTTACATTCCAAGCTTTATCGTATTTCACCCTCAATTGTACATCTGCTTGATATTGCAATGCTCTTGATCCTTTTTCTATAAATCCACCAAACATACCTTGGTTTTGAGTCAAGTGCATAATAGACCAGACTATAACTTTTTGAATCGGAACTAAATTTGATGCCTGTCTACAAAAACCAGCAAACATTTTATTTCCAGAACCACGATTTTCATAACCAATACCTTCATCCATTTCTCGTTCATCACAAAGCGAACTTACAGAGTCAATGATAATCAATGATCTTGGATGTGTCTGAATGGCTTTCATGGCAAGATTTAAATAATCTTTGGCCGTAAGAATCTTCTCAGGAACAGAACGGTATATAGTTAATTTCTTTGGGTCTAAACCATCAATTCCATGAATGTTCATGGACTTTAAACGGCCTTCAATATTTAAATAATAAACATGCCTTCCTTGTTTTTGACATTCAGCAGCAAAAGATAACGAGGTTAGAGTCTTGCCTGTTTTTGGATGACCACTGCATGTAACCCAAGAACCTTCTGGAATTCCTCCGTGTAGCCCTAAATCCAATGCAGGACTTACAGGAACAACTTCTGGTGGATTATCTAATAAATTGTCAGCAGTAATAGCCACTCCATCAGCATATTGCTTATTAACTTCGGCCATTACTCTTTCAAGATAGTCTTCGCTTTTGCTATCTATTTTTTCACTCTTCTTTGCCATCTAATTCCTCTAGCTTTCTTTTAAGAGATTTCTTTTGCACAAAAGTTGATTTCTGTTCCATTTCAGAAGCTTCTGTTTTGGTTATTTGCTGTTGGCTATTTTTCTTTTCTATGAATTGTATTTCCCTTTTCAAGTATGGAGATTTTAATGATATAACTTTTACGCCATTTGGCGTTCTCAATGCCTGAAAAATTATTTGATGAGAGTAGTTCTTCAACAAAGAATTAGCAAGCTTTATCTGATAAAGATAATAACTTTTCCAAGGTTTATCATTCCAAAATCTTGGTGGTAATTCTGTGCGGTTAAACTTTGCGTTTCTCGCACACATTGTTTCTGCTAGATATTGTGCAGCAGAAATCCAACCGCCACCAAATCTTGATTCAAATGATCTTTTTTCAGTTCTCTTGTTGTATTGGTCTTCCATGATTATTCACTATTAAAAAATCATTAAATATAAGTTCTCTTTGATCTGTTTTTAACAAAGTCAAGTTCGGCACAAGCCAGTCTTCTGTTTTAATTATATTGCCATCTTTATAACCAATTACATAACAGCTTCCACTATGAGATCCAAATACAGAGTACATCATATTAGAAAAAAAATAACCTTCAGCATTTTTTGGTAATGTGTCTGCTATATTTGATCTGTATCTTAGTTTTAAAGAAACTATATTTAATCTAGTTTGCTTTAAATACATTGAAAGTCTTAACCAAGATGATTGATTGCTTCTTTCTGGATGTCCATCATCTTGATAAACTGTAGTTCCATCGCTTAATTCAGCTATCCATTGAGCACTTACAATGTTTTGGTGCTGTATGTAATCATCTTCTACAAATGTTATCATTGATCAGTCCTGTGAATGCAATCTTTGTATTTAGGCGAATTAAAAATGCTATGATTTTCATGCTTTATTGCATCGTCATTCATAGATTGTGCCTGTGTCATAGAAACAGATCCATTTTTTTCATCAAATTTAAGACTTTTCTTCTTATTCGATTTATCATAAAAATCTTTTATAACATCTGGATGAAAATTAAATACTTCTGAAAGTTGTTCTAATGTTAGTTGATCACAACACTTTTCTATGATAATTTTTTGCACATCATTTAATTGTAAACTTTTTTTCTTAGCCATTAAACACTCATCCTTTCTGCGTTTTTTAACAAACTTGGATTTTTAGTTTGTAAGAAGTCTAGGTATAAGTCGTAAGATTCTTTATTAACTGATTTGAAATCAAATCTCTTTCTGCCCTTAAAAGCATCAAATCTTTTTAAATCTGATTGTGGATGCACTAAAGGATTATAAAACAAACCATTATCTGGTCCGTCTGTGCAAACACGAATAAAGAATCTTGTTAGATTACTTGGTTCAGTTGTAGATACTTTAGCAACACAAGACCAATCTTGTGGATTAACTTCTTTATTTTCAAAGTTAACACCAGTAACATTTGTTTTGTGATCTATATATTCTTCGTTCATTTTTTAGCCTTTACTGTATAAAAAACAATTATGTCATTTTCTGTTTTTACATTTGTTAATTCTGTTATCATTTTTGATTCGTCTGGATCTTTTTCTGATATTTCCATTATTCCACAAGGTCTAAACATACCGCTTACTTCTGTAATAAAAGATTTATCGCCACAGTAACAACATTTTGCTACTGTTTTCCAATTCAAGGTGTCGTCTTTTTTAACAATAAATAAATCTACTAACTTCTTATTGCAAGAAGAGCAGCTTAAATATACATGTCCATTGTCACTTAGTACTGGTTCTGACCCAATATTTATTTCGGTTCTTTTGAGCATAGTCCACCAATCATTTCTAGTAGTTCGCCAACTTTTCTATCACAAATAGACTTATCTTCTGCGTTAATATAAAATTCTTTGTGTTGATATTCTATAGGAATTCCACTAACTCTATTTTGTTCATCTTTTTGATGTGTTGAATAATAAACAATAATCATAGCTGTATGTGGTTTGGTTGGATCACTTTCTGGTTTTGGCATTTTAAATGGATTGTTATTCATTTTCCTTCCTCTATATATTTTTTTGTATCTTTAACTTTTTTTAAATCTAATGGCTTATCCATTTTTTGCAATCCTTTAACTTCACCAGATCTCCACCAAGGTTTATTTCCTACGCTTTCTTTTTTTTGTATTCCAGCGTCTGCGATTTTTTCTCGCATTGATTTTTGGTCTTTTCCTTTTCCTTTGGTTTTTGCGTTTTTTTCTGCCCATTGTCCTATTGTAGTAACATTATAACAATAAACATAGGGAGTTCCAAATACTTGATATAATTTCTTCTTCTTGCATTTAGGGCATGTTTTTTTATGTTTTGAATGAATGCTTTGTTCTATTTCAAAAGAGTGTTGACAAGCATCGCATTTATATTCATATGTAGGCATATTTATTCCCACTCATTTTCATCTTCATCTTGATCTACATCAACACAAAAATTTATATCCCATCGTGTTTCGCTTAATTCAATTGATTCTGGAGGAAAACCATCACGCATAACATTACCATCCAAATCAAAATAAGCAACCAAAACTTCTTGAGATTCAGGATGTATATTTAATACAGTCATTGGCAATCCACCAGATTTTAAAACTACTATATCGCCAATAGAAAATGATTTTTCCATAAACTACTCCGACCATTTTGATGAAGCACAATTGGTACAAAACTTATTAAACGAATTTTCAATTACATCAACATGTCTTTCAGAGAACCATATTTCTCTCATAGAATTTTCATTTAAATTTCCGAAAACTGTATCAAAATCATAATCATGACAACATAAAAATAAATTTCCAGCAGCGTTTACATGCAAATAACCAAATGGTCTTCCGCCTATTTCACCACCATGAAAACATCCAACTACACGCTTCTTTTTTAAATGTCTGTCTATAGCCTTTTTATTAGAAATAATTCCTAGCTGATGTAATTTTCCGGCACGATCAATTAAATGAGGAACTTTAAAAGAGTTTACTTCTGGAAAAAGTCTTTGTGCCAATCTAAGTTGTTCTTCATTTTCGTTTGGTCTAAAATCAGGTGCATCAAACCCAATCTCAAGCCATCCATTATTTTGAAATTTACTTGTTTCATCTATACCATTTATTTGAATAGAAAAAGCTTTGTTAGTAACCATATTTTTTAAATTTTCTCTTGCGTAATTTATATTCTCTAATAGTTGTGGAAACTTCTCTTTATTAATACCAGATCTTTTTTCCCATAGATCAGGCTCAAAAGCTGGTATGTTTAAACATATACCGCTAATTATTCTTTGGTATTTTTTGATTATATCTGTTTTGTTTGGAGTTAAATTTATACCATTTGACAAAATCATTGTGTATAAATTATGTCTGCTTAAAATATCTAACATTTGCTCAAAATGTTTATACAACAACACTTCGTTGTAATGTGCTGTATATAAACCATTAAACTTTGGAGAGATTATTCCGTCTGGCCTTGATCTTTCTGATATTATTTCCAAGATTATTTTTTCAAATAATTCAATCGGCATCTGAACTTTTCCTTCAGATGGATTTGGAGAATATCTAACAGGACAAAACCAGCATTTTGCATTACAATATCCAAATGGATCTATTTGGGCTTGTTCTATTTTCCATTTTCTAAGATCATTTCTAATCGATTGTTTAATGTCCATAATTATCTTTCTATTGAGTTAAGCAAGAACCACCAGCACAAGCTAGTTCGCTTTGAACATTTATTGTAGAACTTTCTTCATACATGTCTTTATATTCTACATTAATATAACTTTCTTTTAAAGAATTCCAAAGAACAATGTTATAAGAATCTTTAAGAGCATATGTAGTCTTTTTTATATCACCATTAAAATGAGAATTAGAAAAATTTATAATTATATTTTTATAACTTTTTTCGCTTTCTGTTTTCGGATCAAAATATCCTAAAGCACAAGAGCAAGCAGTCCATAAAGATGGAAAACCATAATCCGAAAACTTATCTTGTATTTCTCTAGCAACAGAAACAGCTTCTTTGCCATACATCTCTTCTTGTTCTTCGTATGTATAAACAGCTGTAAAAGGAGCTTGTTCGTAATCTTTGTCGCCACTAGAAGCTATTAAAGAAATACCAGCCAAATAATTCCTATTGTTAAAAATATAATCGCAAACACTTTCCCACTCATGAGAATCTACATGAATTGTGTTTGAAACATTGTGATTAATTTCTTTTCTAACACAAAGGTCATCGTTTTTGCCTGGAACAACCCAGTTATTATATGTAGACACAACTGTATCCAGCATATTAATTGCATTTATTTGACTCTTAAGTTTTGTGCCATCTTGACTATCTACACAAAATCTTATGCAATCATCAGTCTTGTTTGCAGACCAAACAGACTCTTCGCAAGCCTGTGGATTTTTAGATTTAAAAAACTGATAAGGTGCTTCGCCTTTGTTTGCTTGAACAATTCTAAAATATCTTTTACTATGATCTGGATGAATGCCGGAAGTAGAACCAAGTAAACAAGCAGAATTACCTTCTGGTTTTACGCATGTAGTTCTAGCTGCTGGATTAATATTTAATATTTTTGCGTACTTCTCATTTGTCTGTCTGACTATTTTTGCACCATTTTGTTGAATTTCTGGATTTAATAAAATATCAGCGTGGTGCTGCATTCCATTAATAGAAACGCCCAACAACGCCTCTCTTCTTGCAATATTTTCAGTTACTTTACCTAGATATGGAAAGTTTGTAAAAGAGGCTTGAAGAGTGCCAATAAAAGAAGCAGCTTCACATCTTTGGTAAAAATCTTCAACTGAAGTTATAGTCTTGCCATTAATAGTAGACAAATTGCAAAAACCCCAACCTGAAAGGCCAACATCGCTATCTGACATTTCATCTTTGCAATTTTCTTTTGTAGTGATTGGACCATCATAATCAAGTAATGCAAGCTTAAGTTCATCGCTATCTTTCTTATAATAAGATCTAGTTACCCAACTAATTTCAACACAAGGATTACACAAAGCATCGTACAAATCCGCCCAAAAGAATCCTGGCTCACCAAACTCTTTTGTTGCTTTAAATAAATTATCAAAAGTTTCTTTACTTGTGTGTTTACGATGAAGTAGAGCGGATATGTTTGCCCTTCCTCTTTGTGGATTAGTAAAAAACCAATCTCCTGTTTTTGCATTAATCATCAATTCATCATCAGCAGAGAAAAGAGCAATAGTGGCTGATCTACGAACACCGCCACTAATAACAGCGTCTGCCGAGTGCATAACTATATCAAAAGCGTCAATAGTTCTTAATTTTGATTGTTTATCAGCTATGCATCTATCAAGTAAGTTTTTTATATTTTCAATGGCTTTTTGAAGAGGTTCATGGCCAGGAGCTTTGCCTATACCAAAACCTAAAGGTTCGCCCTTTTTTCTAATTTTTGAGTAATCAAAATGAATATTAATGTCTTTAAATTGATCAAATTCTTTAACAGGTTTTTCAAAATAAGATGATAACAAGACACCGAGAGCGTTCGCCCATCCTTCAATAGAATCTTCTACAATATAGGTTTGGTGCTTAATAATTGAGTTATTAAGCCTTAATTCTGAAAAAGACGGTAGTAGCTCAACATGATGTTTTTGAACGCTAAAACCAGTACCAGAACCGCATAAAAGCAAATAAAAACACTCTTGGAAAAAGCGTAATCTATCACAATAGCTTGCTGAACAGTTGTATATTCTGGCATTATGCTTAAAAATTGGTTTTCCGCCAAACTGCAAAGCTCGTTGAGAACCTAATATTTTTTGATCTTTGATCATTCCATAATATTTTTCAATGTCTTTTGCAAGAAGTGGGTAAGCTTCAATCATCATGTTTTTAACACGATCAACACTTTCTTCCCAAGTTTCTCTGCGTTGTTCTTTTTCAATCCATCTTGCATACTTAGAAACAGCGGTATACTTTTGCAACTCTTTTGTTGACATGATAAGACACTCACCTTAAATGTGGTTTTCGACAATAAGTTTGGACTGGAATTTTTACACCATCTCTTTAAAGATGGCAATTAAGAAATCAGAAAATTCTTAACTAATTTACAGAATTGTCTTTAGAGAAAAAAGTTAATTTAGAATTACAATGAACACAATTTATTTCTTCTTTTTTTTCAAATATTTCTTTATCAATAAAATGAGATAATTTGCAAAAAGAACACTTAACACTAACTTTATTTACTGGTGCATATCTATTAAAAATATAATAATCATTCATTTTCAATCTCTTCATTTTCTTCAAAAACAATTGTGATTAAATCTTCTAATTCTTCTAAACTTAATTCTTGTATAAGATCTGTCATGTTTTCAGATAGTATTTTAGCATCTTCAGCAGAAACACCAGACTTTATCATTGATTTATATATATTTCTTCTTACAAATAAACGAACTAAAGGACCGCCAGCTTTAATAATTAATGCCACTCCTTTTGGAGATTGACAAGCCTTTAGTATTTTTATTGCTTGTATCGTCAAACTTATAATAGTAAGTATTGTTATAATGCCAATGGCATCATATTTTTTTATAATATCAGATTTTAAATAAATTTCTTTTAGTTTTTCATGCGACCGCATGATTCACTTACCTTCAGGTAAAACACCTATCTCTAAATACTTTCCAAGTATTTTTGTTCCTGTCATAAATCCATTCACGACTGTTTGATTTTATTTCTTCTTGTTTTATAAAAATTTTTTTGTCTTCTATTAAATTGAAAGAATCTTTACTTAGTGCTATCGCAAAAGAAAGTATTACTTCATACATGATGCACCCAGTTGTCTATGTACGACTTATCTATATTACTATACACTGTTAAGTCTGTATGAATAGACATTCCTGGGATACAACTTACGAGTTTTTTCGACTTCTTATTAATATCTAAGAATATTTGATGGTCAAAAGGATGAAACTGTCTAGTCCACTTAAAAAAACATTCATAATCATCTTTTAAAGTTCCTACTTTAGTAGCAAAAGTCATTGTTGTAGATATAGTATATTTCCAATGATACTTCTTTCTTAAAACCTTAGTTATTTCTCCGAATTCGTACAGTTGACTATATTTATCTGGATGATCATATAAAGTTGCATATTCGGCTATGCTTAAACCTTCTTCTAATGCCTCTATTACATTTCCATTATGCAAATAGTCGTCTTCTAAAAAATAAACAACTTTATCATCGCTAAATCTAGATATAGCGTCTTCTACACAAGCCATAAAAGAACCGGCATTTCCAAGAGATGTATTTTGATAAGGTACATCTTTTAGCAAAGAAAATGTATCTTCATCTTTAACATTATCAGCTAAAAAAGTTTTAGAACATTTCTTAAACAAATGCATGAAATTAGACAAACACTTGTCTTTACCACACATTTTTGGCTTTTTATAGCTATTATCGCTCAGTCTATAATATACATGCATTATTTTTTCTTACTAAGGGATTCGCTTACACGAATTGCCCAATCAACACCAGTATTTCCACCCCATCCCAACCATGCTACTACAGCTGGAATTGTCCAAGGTTTGGTTTTATATTCTGGTTTTGATTTAGCCTTTTCGTAATTTCCACGATGACGATTAAATTGAGCCATTCTTTTTACAGTATCAGCGGATAATTTAGCACCACCAGCTAAATCTCTAGCTCTAGCCCAACCAACAGGAGTCATGCCCTTGCACTCTTTTCCGTATTTTCTTTTCCATTCTAACACTTTTCTTGCATTATTTCTTGCTGCTTGAGGAGCATCATATGATTCAGCGGATTTAGAATAATAATTTTCAATGTCAGATTTTGCTTTTGAGGTATGTTTTTTTTGTTCATTATCATACATATCTAAAGATTCCTTAACTGATTGTAAAACTTCAGAAAAATCTACCAACTCATATAAATACCCAGATTTTGCTTTTTTAGAACTTCTTTGATGACCTTCTGGCAAAAGATCATTGTCTTGTTTATAATTTGGATTTGATGGGCGACCATTACGAAGCAAATAAAGAAAAGCCTTAATTCTATTTAATCCCCATCTGGTTCTATCCATTCCTGGTGCATGACTGCTAGAAAAAGCACCAGCACCTCTTCTAAATACAGCTTTAAGCTGTGCCATATTAGCTTTAAATTTTGGGTCTTTTTTATTATGTTCTTCCATTAATTTTCTAATTTTATCTTCTGTGTCAGAAGACATTTTTATGTTTTTATTTGGCTTACTAGCAGAATCTTTAGGGTTCTTTTTTGAACCTTTCTTTTTATCTTCTGGCTTTGCTGGTGTTTTTCTTGGGTCATCTTTTTTTGGACGACCATATTGCAAACCTTCTGTTTTGTCTGACATATTAATTCCTTAAATAAGCATGAAAAGTTTTTTGTCAATTAACTGTTCTGGGAATCCATCAAAGTTTGAGTACGCAAATGTTTCCTCTTGTCTGATATGTTTTTCCATGTCCTTGCGGCGAACACGAAGAACACCAACTGGAAGAGAATCGCCATTATCAAAATCTTTAAGATGACCATGACAATCTCCCCAACTATTGAGGATAATTGCATAAGGATCTGAACCGTTTTTGTATCCATCATCAATACCTATAACACACATTTGATGACCCCAACTATCTGTCTGGCGATGGAATCCGTCAGATGATGGTTCCATACTATAACCGATATCACTAGCTGTAGTACATGGATATCCATTTATAATTGCATCACGAAGATCATCCCAGTTTTTAATTTGAGCAGCAGATTTTACTGGATGAAGCTTTCCTTCTTCAACAAACTTTTTATCTGGGCCTGGAGTGTCACCCCATTTACTTGCTACTCGTCCTGAGTACTTCGGTACATCAGAAAAATTTGCACGAAGAACACCATACTTGATAACAGCATCAGCCATCCAACTTCCCAGTGATCCATCGCTACCATTTAACTGCCCTCTTCCAATAAACACTCTTCCAGTTCCATAAAGATAAGGCGGAAAAACTGGTTGCCACTCTTCTCTATCACCCTTCATAAGCTTTTCGGTAGCCATCAAATATTCACAAGCATTCTTCGCCCCAAAAGAAACACAATCGCCAATTTCTTGAGGATAATTCTCTGTATCTTTGCCAAGTACTTTACGAGTTACTTCGTAAAGCATAAGTTTCTTGCCCTTAGTGTCACGACTTGCACTAAAAATCTTTAATGGTTTAAACGATCCATCATCTTTGATTAAGTCAAATTGATTTTTAACAAACTCTGGATTATCTTTTCCTGCCCAACCATTAACATTTCCATTTGTATAAAGTTCTGAAATACTAGACATTTTAATTCACCTTATTTAAAAGATTTAAATCCGGTAGCAATTTCACGCCAAGCGATAGCAAAGTCTTGCTTACTTACCATTTTGTTATCTTTATAAAGACCGAAAAGTTTTTCTTGAATATCGGTAAATACTGGCTCCCATTTTATTTTATCACCACCAACAGCTTGAATAGAAGACCTATTAGCCTCTGCTGTTTTTTTAAGTATATCTTCTTGGTCGTCAATAGTTCCAGCAGCAATAGCAGCAGCTATTCCATCAAAAGATTTGGCCAAAGCATTTGCTTGTTTTGCTTTATCTGACTTTGAAAGATTTATTTTATTTTTTGTAATTTCATGAATAAATTTAGATAAGTTGTACTTACCTTCAGGAAAAGTAGGATCAGGTTCTGGATTTGGAGTTGGTGTTGGAACATTTGGATCAGGCTCTGGTGGAATCTCAGTGCCAATCAACACATCAGTTGAAAGAAATGCTGTTTTTGCAGCAGACTCAACAATTTTATCCTGTTCTTTAACTATATAAAGATATGTTACAGCAACAAAAGCTTTAAGTTTTTTGGGTTGAATACCAGCACCAAAGAAAACCCCGCCATCATATGGGCGAACTCTTTTTTCTGTATATCCATCCAATACTTTCCAAGTATAAGTAGTTTCTACTAAATACTGTGGTGGACTTTTAATTGGACTTACAGATAAATCTACAAGTTCACCCAAAGGAATAGGTGTTTCAGCACCAACAATTTTTTGATCTGGGATTACAAATTTTTCTGCAAAAACATTTAAGCTAAAGGCTAAAAAAATAATCAAAGAATATATAATTTTCATTTTAATTTTTCCTCAATTAAGCACTTATCGGTATGTTTATGCGGTTGCATTTTATTTGATATATACATTAACGCAACTATAGCTGCCATAAAAGCAGCTACAGTTAAAAAATCAAATAGAATATTAAGCAAAGCTTTTTTCATTAAGCTTGGCCTTGAGCCTTCTTTACAGCAAGAATAAAATCTTCAGCTGTAATCTTGTTCGTATCGCCATCAAATTTATTAATTAGGAAAGTGATAGCAGAAACAAACCAAGGCTCTTCAGTCAATTTGACCAAAGAAGTTACAATCTTGTCATCTGTTTCGCCAGGAATAATTGCAGTAACCCACTTTAAAGTAGATACAATTAAGCGAACAGACTTTTCTACTTGTTCTGGACTAACCGTTTTTGCAATGTCAGACATGACTTTCTCCTAAAAAGACTAAAGAAATTCTATCAGAAAGATTTTCAATATCAAGCAATTATTCAATAATCCAACTAGATTTTAATATATGTAAATTTTTCTTTATGATTTGTTTTTTAACATCTAGATCACTATTACCTATAAAAGTTTCAAGCACACCTTTTTTATTGCAACAAATAGCCCAAGAATTATTTTTTGTTTTAATTGTATCTGTTAAATTTTTTATAACTAATAAATTTGATTTTTTGTTTTTATTACAAATTTTATCTTCTATTTGTTTTTGTACTATTTCAACATCAAACATGTTTCCTATACCAATCCAAAATCTATATCTAGTCCAAACCCTTAAAATTTCAACTCCATTTATTTGTTCTATAGCAGAAACAATTTTAGGCGTTATGTCAAAGTTTGTATGACCAACCCATAGTTTATATAGTTTATTAGATAAGCCATGTTCATTTAGTGGTATAAGACCATATGGTCCAGATATTAAACGCACATGCTTTGCGTTTTCGTCTTCTTCATAATCAAAGCTGTCTTTTTGTTCTTGCTCTTCAGAGAATTCAGCTTTTAATCTTTTTTTAGGTTCTAGTGGATCTTCCCACTTTAACCATTGGATTTTTCGCATTTACCGTTTTCTTCTTTAAAGAACTTTCTATATTGTTTCCAGCCAGTAAAGTTTCCGTATGATCTGTCAGCGGAAGAACATGGAGTTGCACAATGTTCAAAAGGACTCCAATGACCATCTGCTTTTAATTGATCATGCAGAGCATAATCTTTTTCATAATCTATTACACCTTCAAAAGTTAAATAGCTTACTCTAGCACATCTTGCAACGCCTATTTTTAACAACTTGTCTTCTTCTGCAACATTGTTTATATGTTTGTCTGCAAATGGTATATGCCAACAACCAATGTCTATTTTTTTTGGTATTGATTTATCCATTTCTTTTTTCATTAAACTTGCTAATTCAAATATTTCTGGCTGGGCATTTTTGCTAATTCTAAGTTTAAAAAAGTTTTCATAATCAGTTGCTGTTACAATTACTGTAACATTAAACCAAGGTTCTAATAATCTATTAACTATTTGTTTATGAACTCCAATAGACATCATTTCCTTTACACAATCAATCATTTTGTTTCTTGCTTGAATCCATATTTCCTCTGCCACAGGAATATCTGAAGGAGAAAGTTCAGAGAATGATTGCATTCCAGATTGATTTTTTCCCCAATAAATAGGCATAGCAGGATTATTTAAAACTTGATCTATAAATTTTTTAGTAGGTATTGCACGACTACTAGCAGCATTTCTTGATAACATTCTATGAGTATTGAATTCAGCCAAAATAAATCTTGGAAAAGTACAAACAAAACTTGTAATTCTTTGATTTGAGGGACTTACAGAGTCAGCTACTATTTCAGCAGAAATCATTGTTTTTCCTTTATTAAAAATGCTTCAGTAGGAGTTATAACTGGTCTTTCTTTCTTTTCTTTATTTCCAGAAAGATTTTTTAATGATTGCTCCCAAATTATCAATATCATTTCCGTAAGTCTTTTTCTGTTAGATAAAACTCCATACTCAGCAATTCCATGTGTAATAACCGGAGAAAGACTGCCTAAACTTAGTAATGCTAAAAAATCTCCAAGTCTTTTTGATAAATCAATGTCTTCATTGTTATTAGCCGTTTGTTCTAAATCGACCTTACAAAACACTTCGTCATTTTCTAAAAAAAATGTTATTGAAGACAATTTATCAGACATCTATCTTTCTCCTCATGCATGTACCGCTAATATTAAATCCAAATTTTTCATAAAAAGAAATCATATCTGATTCACAATTTAATGATATTTCAATACATGAATTTTCTTTTGCGTAATTATAAACATGTTCTATTAAATTAGATGCTATTCCATAACCTCTAAATTTTTTAACAACACCTAGATTTGTTATATATCCTTTTTTAAGTTCTTTTTGAGTGTAAATATTAATTGTTATTGTTCCAACAACAGATTTATTTTCTATGGCACAAAATATTTTATTACCTGTTTTTAATTGGCTTTCGACATATCTTAAGACTTCTACTCTTGAAATAAAAAAAACACCAATTTCTTTAAGGCATTCCGAATAACCATTGAAAATATCCTGTTCTTCCAAAGATTTAATTTGCATAAATAGCCTTTACAATTAAATCGGCTGTTTTTTCCCAAGTATAATTTTTCATATGCTCTGAAGCTTTTTGATTTCCTTTTTCGCCAGACACTATTTTGTTTTTTATCACTATCATCTTTTGTGCAATTTGATTTATTGTTTTTTCATCTAAGTTAGGCCAATATCCTTGTCCATGAAACCATTTATTATCATATGCTCTTACAAGCTGACCAACTTCGACTAATTCGCAAATATCTTTATTTATAAATTCTTTATGAGCAGTTGCATTTGTTGCTATGCAAAACTTGCCCATGGAAAGCATTTCTGCCAATTCCATATTCCAACCTTCTGCTCTAGCAGGAAAAACTCCACAATCTGCATAACTCATTAAATTAGATAATTCTTCTTGCGTTTCAAATCTATTACTAATTTTTACTCTTTTATCAGATGCATAATAAGATTCCCAATTATTTTTTTCTTGAGGTGTTAAAAAAGGGTTTTCGCAATGCATTATTAATTCAACTTGATCATCTGACGGAAAAGCCTTTTGAAAAGCTTTAATTAATATGTCATGACCTTTTCTTATTTCCCATTTTCCTATATTTAAGAAAGTTATTTTTTCCTTAGCTTGTTTTGGTTTTGCAAAAAAGATTTTTTGATCAACTCCTAAAGGTGTTTTGTATATTTTTTCTTTATCAATACCGGATTTAATGGCTATGTCAACAGCCCAATCTGTAGCTAGGAAAATTTTATCCATCGAATTCATATGATGGACTTCTTGTTTAGTTAATGGTTCAAGTTCAAATATAGGAAAAGCACATCTATTTTGAACTGAAGGATGCATAGATAGATCATTTTGATGCCAAATTTTTAAACTTGGTATTGTATGATCATAAAATTGATTTTTTTTAACGAGATGATTAAAAAGTTTTATATCTTCTTGTTTGCAATTTATTCCACCAATAGTCCATAAATAAAGATCTAATTTTTTGTTTAGTTCTTTAATTATATTTATTGAAACTATTCCATAACCAAGTTGATTAATCGGTGCAACTACATTTAATTTATTCATTTCCAGAGTGCTTTTCTAAGAGAACAACGCCAGACATTTGCATTTCAATCAGTCTGGCAGCTTTTTTCTCTGCTCGTTGCCATTTATCTTCCTCATAAGTCATTATGAGAGATCGTTTCTTTTTATCAGGGAGTATTCCCCATATCTCATAATATATTGCCATAGCAGCACCTTTGAGAGAGTTACTGCTATTAAATACACTATTTTTTAAGGTAGAGTTTTAATGAACTTTTCTAGTTTAACTCCAAATATTTCCTTTAAATAACCTTTTTGACATAGATTGACTATACAAGAATCTATTTCTTTTGAGCCAACTCTTCCATTAACTTCAAAAGGCTTCTGTTTTATATACGAAGCTATTTTTTCTTGTATTTCGTTTTTCGTTAACAAACAATCGTCTGGAAATATTTGATAAACAATACTTTCTATAGAAGTTTCAAACCTTTGTCCTGGTTTTCCATTTCTTTTTGCGTAATGCGTTTTCATGTCGATCTCCTTATGGATAACGACATTATATAAAAATTTAGTGAGAGTTGTCTATTTCGTTGTTTTGTTTTTTCTTCATTATTTGAAACTTTACTTTATTTAAGTCTGTTATAAGTTCATATAAATCAGAAAGATTAAATTTAAATTTGTGTTTATTTATAAAAATTAAAACACTATCGCTGTTTTCTTCTGCTTGAACATTAAAATTAATCATTACCAATCCTTTGGAGATGGAGAATTTTCCCACTGAAAATCATGAATTGTTTTGCCAAATAGATGTGAAATTTCATGTTGTACTAAAGCTGATTCAAATAAACTATTTTGATTTAAATCTGAATTTTGTTTTTGCCCAAAAAACATTTCTTCTTTTGAGTAGTCAGATCTTATAACAATCCAATCATGTCTATGTACAGTTAATGACTCATCTGGAAAACTCAAGCATTGTTCTGTATGAGCAAATTTTGATTTTGAAAAGTCTAATATTTCAGGATTAATTAAAATCAATGGTTTTGATTTAATTAATAAAACAGCAACAGAAGCATTAATTCCTAACTGATTAGCTGCTAATCCAGCTGCTCTTAAATTATGTTTTTTATTATAATTTTGCAAAAAAGATACCATTCTTCTTGCAATCTTTCTACCATAATCAAGAGACACTTTATTGCAATGAGTTCTAATTAAATTATTTGTGTTGTCTATTTTCATTAAGAATAAAAATCCTTTATATCTTTTTTAACTTTAGCAGATACATATCCATCTGGAATTACGGCAAATCTGCAAGCACCTTCTGACTCGATTGCGTTGTCTAAAATAGAACAGACATTTTCTGAAACATGCAATGCACAATTAGCACACTTAACACCAATATCTTTGTTTTCATTTTTTTCTGAATTTTCATATCCAACCCAAATTCCTTCTGATTTATCTAAAGGGCCAATTTTTTTAGTCAGTTCAAGCAAAGAATCGGCTAAAGATTTTTCATCGCTTGATAATTGATCATATAAAGATTTACCAGCCCATTCATTCGATTCAGTTTTCATTATTTCGGCAAATTTCTTTGGACCTTCAATCGCCACTCCTTGTCTAATAGCTTGTTTTTTACCGTCTTTACCGGTGTAGCAATGTCCTTGATCTCCCCATTTCCAACCATTGACACCATTATTTTGACATTCTTTTAGTGGCATTTTTATTTCTCCTAGAATTAGTATATACTAATCGACACATATTTATGAATTTATCCTGCGAAAATTTGTTTTTCAACCAATTTATATCTTTATGTACCCATTGAACATTGTCTTTTTGATACGGAAGTTTACTATTTATTCGATCTAACGAAGCTGTTCCAGTTGAATAAATATCTTTTCCGTTTTGTTTTTTAACATATCTTCTAAATCTAAGTCTTTGGTTTGTTAAAGCACACCTTTTTTTCTGTTTTATAAATAATTCCCAAGCTTCTTCCCTTGTTAAAAAAAACTTTATACCTCTTTGTCTGGCTCCCCTTAAAATATTGCTCCAAATTGTTCCGGTTATTTGACCTAAATAATTTCTATTATGAGCAGCTTTATTTCTTAAGCAACCACAGCTTCTTGTTCGTTTTGAAAGCAAAGAATATGTAATAACATTAGTAATTTTTCCGCAAGAACATTTACATTCCCATATATATGATCTATTTGTACTTTTTTTATTAGATAATTTTATAACTTTTAATCTTCCAAATTTCATATTTAATAGATTTTTAAAATTTGATGACTTTTCTATCATGTGGGATTATTTTTTTTGCCACACCCACAACCACCTTGTTGATTTTGTGGGCTATTTCTAACTTGATCAAAAGTTATGGTATTTGGTTGACTTGGATTAATATTTTCTGGCTGAGTTGGACTTACAAATATATCCCATTTTCCGGCAGGACATTTTTCAGAAGCCCAAGTATTTTTAATGTTTAAAAAACAACCACACAATTTGCATGTGCCTTCGTTTGTTTTGTTTTCACATGTATTGCAAGTATTCATTCTGTCATGGAATACATTTAATGGAACACGCTGAAAACCAGTAGCAGCATGTTTTACAACTGCTTTGGTAAAATTTACAGCTTTTTGAAATATTCCAGGAACAGGGTCGCTCATGGTCTATACTCCACTTTTAATCTATATTCTCTACAGTCTTTTATAACATTTTTATTATATGAATTCCAGCTTTTCAAATGCCCAAAAACAAAATGACATGTATTACATAATACTACTAAGTTAGATTCTTCAAGTTCTAACTTTTTATTTTTGCTAAAAGGTATTATATGGTGACAAGTTAATTCTTTTTTTGTTCCACAGGCTAAACATTCACAGTTTTCTTTTATTATTTTATCTCTAAGTGCTGGCCATTTATTTGACCTTGGTTCTCCAAAAAATAAATTTTTAAAAAAACTAATCATAATTCACTTTTAATTCTTTTGTTTCAAATTTAGATAAACACATATCTCTTTTTTTGTCTTTGCACTTAGGACAAAACCTTATTGATGTTGGGTCTGGAGAAATAAATGTTTTATTGCACCAACCAAGACAATTAACGAGTTTTCCTTTTGGTTGGTTTATATTTTTTTTCTTCATTTTTATTTCTCTCAAAAACTATAGCGTCTATAGAAGAACCATAATGATTTTTTTGTAGTCTTGCAATAAAACCTCTGTTTTTAAAAAACAAAATGCTTTCATCATCATTTTCTCTAACATAAGCAATTATTTTTGAAAAGTTTAAATTTTCAACAAAGTTCAATAAAGTTGATCCAAATCCATTTTTTCTTAAAACTGGATCAATAACTAATTTATCTATTGTTAAAATGTCGTTTTCTTTTGAGAAAGCTATATATCCAATTATACTATTACTTATTTGACATATGTATATAGATGTGTTCTTTTTTCTTACATATGCAACAAAGTCTTCTTCTTTCCAGCCAATATCTGTTTTTAAAACCCCAAAGTCTGGATCTTCTATAAGATTTGAATCACTTTCTATTCTTATTAAGTCTTTTATATTGCGTTTTAGTGCAATTTTTGTTTCTGCATTATTTTTCATGTTGCATTACCTAATTAAAGTAACTAAAAAGTAAATACCCCATGAACTAATATTTTTGCGAAAGAGAATTATGTCTCATTCAGAACAAATGAGCTTTGTTAAAAAAATAAAAAATAAATTTCCTAATTATTTCATCCATTCAAAAGTATTAGAAATAGGAAGTTTAAATATAAATGGAACAATAAGAGTTTTTTTTGAAAAATGCGATTATACTGGAGTTGATGTTGGAGAAGGAAAATGTGTTGATGTAGTTTGTGAGGGGCAAAAGTTAAATTATTTAGACAATATTTTTGATACAACAGCTTCTTGTGAATGCTTTGAACACAATCCATTTTGGTTAGAAACATTTGTTAATATGTACAGAATGACAAAACCTAATGGGCTTTTATTTTTTACATGTGCAACAATAGGAAGACCAGAACATGGAACAAAAAGAAATGATAAAGCAGCTTCTCCATTGGCAAATTGGGATTATTATAAAAATTTAGAAGAAAAAGATTTTTTAGAACAAATTGATATAAATTTGATGTTTAAAGAGTATTGTTTTGAAACAAATTACAATTCAAAAGATTTATATTTTTACGGAATTAAAAAAAATTTTTAAATGTTATTCTTTTAAACACATACAACTATTAACACAAAAAACATTTATTTTTTTATTGATACTTACATCCAGTCTTTCTGAAAAAGAATCATCTATAAAAACAGAATTTTTGTTTTTTATATATTTACTTTTTTTTTCATTGTTTTTAATATGTATAATTTTATCAAAAAGATGATTTATTTTAAATTTTTTTAATGTTTTATTTATATTTTTTTTATGTCTTGAAATTAAAATTATTTTTTTGTTTCTGTTTATAAAATTAAATATCAATTCAATTATATTTTCATTTATTTTATTATTTAAAATTATTGTATCATCTAAATCTATGTAAACATATTTAAATTTTATATTTACTTTTTGTTTTGTTTGTAAAGATCTGTCTGTTTCTATTTTTAAATTATTTTTTATAATTTTTAAATTGTCATAAATTTCATTCATTATTGTTAATTCTGAAAGATTTATTCCTAAATATCTACATATTGCAGAAGACCCTGCTATTCTCGGTGCTACTTCTAAAAGTTTTAATTTTTTATTATAATCTTCTTTTAATTGAAAAAACCAAGATCCATTTAAATTTATTGTTTTGTTTATTTTTTTCGCTATACTATAAAATATTTTTTTATTAATTAATTTTATATTTGTGCTAATACCATTTGAAATTCTTGCTCTTTGTCTTGCGTTTACAAAAATTAAATTTTTATTTTTATCTGTAAAACAGTCTATTGTATATTCTTTTCCGTTTAAAAATTCTAAAATTAAATAATTTTTTCTTTTTTTTAAGAAAATTTTTGCTTCTTTTTTTGAATATGCTATAAAATGATTTCTTGATCCATATCCTATTTTTGGCTTTAAATATACAGGATACTTTTTAACATCATTTATGTTTTTGTAAATTTTTGGAACATCTATTACATTTTTTAATTTTAAATATGTTTTTTCTTTTGACAAACAAATTTCTGTTGTTTTAAAATCAGATGTCAATACTTTACAGCCAATTTTTTTTTCATATTTTTTTAATATAAATAAAACCGAATCCATACAAGGGTAAATAAAATCTATTTTTTTATTTTTAACAAATTTTTTTACAAACGGAATAAAGTTTTTTTTATTTATAAAAGGAAAATTTTTATAATAATTTTTAAAAACAAATTTTCCATGATCATCAATACTGCTTCCACCAATAATATTTATGTTTTTTAAAAATTTTAAAGATTCAAAAATTTCTAATCCTATTTCTGATCCGCATGGAAATATAAGTATATTTATTTTATTCATATTTTTTTAACTATAAAACAATTTCCTTTATTTTTTTTAGGATGTGCTCCATATATATTTTCCATTGCACCAATCACTTCAAATTTATTTTTGTCTAAATCTTTAACTATTTTATCAACTGCTGGTTTTACTTGTACGCATATAGGACACCTATAATCATCAAAAACTATAAAACCATTTTTTGATACAAAATTTGAATAGTTTTCAAAATCCTTGATTACGCCTTCAAATGAATGATCTCCATCTATAAATAAAATATCTATTTCATTTGTTATTTTCAATAATTCATCTATAGTTTTTTGATTTTGTGAATTTCCTTGTATATATTTAAATCTTTCTTCACTAAAAAAAATGTTTATATTGTTTAATACTTTTTGTTTTCCTATTGGTTTTCCTATGTCTATAGATATAACTTTAACATTTTTATTGTGAAGCATTAATATTGCCGAAGCTCCAGCATAAGCACCAATTTCAACATAATTTATAGTATCTTTTTTTATATTATTTGCAATATCGTATAGAATATGATAATGATGATGAAAACTTGGAATTTTTTCAGTTATTTTTTTTACTATATTTAAAGAATTTTCAGTAATCATTATTCATAAACCTTAAATACAGGAATTTTGTCTAAATCATTTTTATCTGATTTTTGTTGCCAAGCTAATGGTTTTTTATCTTTCCAATAATCTGGATCATCTTTATATGAATCCCATCCAAAATGATATAATTTTTTGTCTATTATATCTCTTTTTCCATATTTTTCCATATCTTTTATTAAAATAACATCTTGTATATTACAACTTGTTTTAGATAATATTTCCATAAAACACAGTGTTTTAACTGATGTTAACCACATTCCAAAAAGTTTATGTTTTTTAACATATTTTTCATGCCATCCAGAATTAGGACTTATATAGTTTTCATTGCTTAATGTAAAACCGCATATAACATTTTCTTTCATTTTTTCTCTTATTTCTTTTATCCAGTCAAAATCTTTTGGAACTAGCAAATCTAAATCTGTAATAATAAAAAAATCTTCAGAATTATCTGGCGGAAAATTTTTTATAGACCAATTAAATCCATATCCTCTAGAATTTGTGCTCGATGTTATAAATCTTTGAATTTTTTTATTTTTTAAACATTCCATTCCCCATTCAAAAAATTTATCAGAGTTACAAGATCGTGATTCAATACATGTTAAATGAAAGTCTTCTGATGCAGTTTCCCTTAGTCTTTTTATAGTTTCATCTGGATATTTTAATATCCTATAACATAAACCATAAATATGTATCATTTTATTTTTCGCTATATATTTTAAAATTGCTTAAATCTGGATACGGCAATTCTAAATCTTCAATATGTTTTTTTGTATTATCACTATTATAAAAGCCAGACATAAGTAATAATCCTCTTGCTGCTAATTCTGGCATCATATAAAAATTCCAACCAAGCATATCAAAATTATCTTCATGATAAGAACATTCTCTTCTTCCGCTAAACCTAGCCCTTTTAAACCATTTAACAGCTTCTATATCATCTGTTAAAATAGCACCACCCTTACTTAATTTTAATATTTTATATGGACCAGTAAAAGATATGCACATATAAGAATTAGGTATATACATATCAGCTGTAAATCTTAATGCCGAATCCCAAACATTAGAATTTTTTAATTGGTAAGCACCTTTTAACATTTTTTCATTAGTATTTTCAAATTTAACTTTAAGTCCAGCATGAATTATTTCACAAGGAACAGAAGGATATGTTCTTGATGGAATAATTATATAATCTTCTTTTATTGATTTTTTTATATTTTTTTCAAAATAAAGAGATAAAAATAAAGCATTGCTCATATTATCAAGAGCAACTGCGTATGGAGAACCAGTATAATCACATAGTTTTTTTTCAAAATCTTCAGTTATTTTGTGAGCACCTATAGCTGACATTATCTTAATCCATTATAATTAAAAATATTTTTATGTAAAAGCAAAACATCATCTTTTGATATAGAATTAAAACATTCTAACCAAAATTGCCAATCATATAAACGATTTTTTTTGTTTATGTTATTAAAATAATCTACTTTATTAAAAATATCTGTTGAACAAATAACATTTCCCATATCTATACATCCATGCTTTGGATATTGAGCCGAAAGAATTTTTCCTCTTTTATTTCTTATTTGATTTCCTATTATCATTTTATAATTAGAATTTTTATATTCATTAAATACATTATAAATTTCATTATTAAATGAATTATCATCATCTAAAATATAAAAAAAACCATGTTCTACATTTTTTAATCCATGGTTAATTTTTAAAACAAAATCTGTTATATGCTCTGTTTTATTTTTAGTTTTAATTTTAGTTTCTAAAACAATTGTATTTAATTCTGTATTAAATAAAATTTGATTTGGTATCTTTCCCCACAAATTTGTTTTACATAAAATCCAATTAATGTCTGGTTTTTTAGGTATTGTTTTATACTGTTCTAATATATAGTTTTTTCTCCATAGAACAGTAACGATGTTAAGTTTCATATTTTATAAACCAAAAAGGAATATTTCTTTTTTTCCAAGATGCTATATGATATTTACACCTTATGTAATATTCTCTATAACCATCTATTGGATTGTCTTTTTTTAATTCTTCTGGCATAGCTTGAGCAAATTTTGTAAGTCCTTTATTTGGAACTTTACAAGAATATGTTAAACACTCTTTAATAATAGCTTCACACTTATGTTCTTTTTCATAACGATAAGTATACTCTTTACAAAGTTCTAATCCAAGTTCACATAACCAAATAAAATTATCCATGCTTTCTCCTGCCCAAATAGTGCATGGATGTTTTGCATAAGCTGATTTATATGGTGTTTTAACTCCAAGTTGATTAAGAACTGTACAAAGCATTTGGGCACTTTCTAATGGCATTTTGACTACATGTTTATCTACATGCCATTCAGCAGCTTGTTTGGTGTTTAAATCTAATGCAAAAATATTCATATAAACTCCTGTTTTTTATACTTATTCGTTAATTAAGTGTAAATATTTACATGAAAATATTTTTTGATCATATAAATGGTTTTGGAAAAATATCTAATCAAGATTTAATTCACTGTGGTGTTTTTGGATACCCAGAAATTAATGACGATTTAGATAATTTATTAGAAAATGGTTGGTTACCTTGGAACGATTATTGGTTTCAAGCAAGATCAATAAGGTATAACTTGTCAGAACTAGAATGCCATAAAAAAACAAAAAAAATAAGCAAAAAGATAGAATATCAATTAGGAAAACCATCTAAGGAAGATGTTGAAAGAATATCAAAGTGTTATCAAACAAAAAGAGGTTTTCTTAGCGAACATGTTTTTGATAATGAGCTTATGTTAGAAAATTCAATTCAATATTTTTATGAATCAGAATTGATAGGGTTTGTTTGTTATAAGCTTTTTAAAAAATCTTTTGTCGGAGTTCAATTTGCGTGGGATTATAAAAAACCACAACTTTCTTTAGGAAATGTTAGTACGCTAATTGAAACTACTTTAGCTAAAAAATCTGGGTGTATTTATTATTATATGATGGGTGGTTACGAAGAATGCTGTATTTATAAAAGTGAATTGAATGGATTTGAGTGGTGGACAGGCAAAGAATGGTCGAAAGATAAAAAATTATATCAAGATTTATGCAGAAGAGATTCTGCGATAGAGATTAAAAATGCCAATTGTGATATATGAACCAAGACAAGAATTAGAAGTAGAAACTCCAAAAGGTAGGGGAAGAATTTGGTTAGTTACTGAATATGGCACTGAAATAGAGAAAGTATTTACTGTTATTCTTAATAATGGATTAATATGGGAATTTACTAATAAGGATGTTGTTGCAACAAAGAATATTACAATGGGGCGATACAATGCTGAACCTTTACCAACAAGTTGAGAAATTCTTTAGCAAATCAACAGTAGTTATTGTTGATATAGATAACACTATTATTCGTAATGGTATATATCCAATTAAAAAAATGATTGATTATGTTAATGAATTAGCAAAAACAAATAAAATTTATATAGTTACAGGAAGACCAGAATCAGATAGATCAGAAACAACAAAAGTTTTAAAAAAATCAGGAATTAAATATAATAGACTAATGATGAATAATATTGGAAACAATAAAGAACAACAATTAGAATCAAAAAAGAAACACGCAGAAAGCATTAAGGACAAAGTTATATTAGCAATAGATGACAATCCAAAAGCAAGAAATGTATATAAGCAATTAGGAATAAAAACAAAAAGTCCTAAAAAATGAAATTTGTTACAAAAGAAGATTATGATAAAAAATGTAAAGAAGACAAATATTTTGTTAAAAGATGGAATTATTATAAAGAAGTAATAGAAATTGCAAAAAATTTAAATCCACTGTCTATTTTAGAATTAGGATGTTCATATTTTCCGTTGTGTTTAAATTCCGTAAGAATAGAAAAACAACATAACAAACATATAAATTATGTATTTGATTGTACAATTACACCTTGGACATTCAATCATAAGTTTGATTTAGCTATATGCTTACAAGCATTTGAACATTTTGAAGGAAGACAAAAAAATGTATTTAATGAACTTAAAAAAATAGTTAATAAACTCATAGTATCAGTTCCATACAAGTGGAATAGACCAAATGATTGTCATCATAATATAAGTGAGGAAACTTTATTTGAATGGTTTGAAGAAATACCAATATTAGAAAAAATAGCTATTGACTCTAATACAAAAAGATTAATATGTCTTTATGATTTCACTAAATAATATTACTTTGTGTGCTGTTGATTGCTTAAATCATAAAAAAGCAATTTCTGCCATGTTATATAGTATGCAAAGTATAAATTTTAAAAGATGTATATTTATATCTGATAAAAATGAACTAAAAACAGACAGAATAGAATTCATACAAGTAAAAAAAATAAATAGCAAGGAAGAATATAGTGCTTTTATTTTGCGTGATTTAGTGAAATATATAAATACAGAATATGTTTTATTAATTCAATATGATGGATTTGTAATTAATCCAGATTCTTGGTCAGAAAAATTTTTACAGTATGATTATATTGGTGCTCCTTGGAAAAATCATGATCATGTAAATAAAGTTGGCAATGGCGGTTTTAGTCTAAGGTCAAAAAAATTAATGGAACATATATCAAATAAATATCAAAATAAACCAATCATATTTAATGAAGATTTAGAAATATGTTATCACTCTTATGATGAATTAATAAAAAACGAGTTTAAATTTCCAGATTTAAGAACGGCTTTTGAATTTTCAATAGAACATAAAACAGAAGAATATAATGAAAAACCATTTGGCTTTCATGGATTTCCTTTTACAAAAATAGGTATGGAATCAAAGATAAAAATCTTAGATTGGAGCAAAAATGAAGGTTTATACTAAAACTGGAGATGATGGAACAACTCTTTTGCCAAAAGTTGGGCGTGTTCCAAAAACCGATCCACATATTCAACTTCTTGGAAGCGTGGATGAGCTTAATGCTTCAATAGGTCTTGTAAATCAAAGATATATATTAGAACTTAAAGTTCAAAACATTTACGATTTTATTGTTGAAACACAGAAACATTTATTTGATATAGGTGCTGAAATAGCTACCGGAAAAGAAAGAATTAAAGAAGATCACATTAAACAACTTGAGCAAAAAATTGATGAGATGACAAAACATTTAAAGCCACTTAAAAATTTTATTATACCATTTAATCATTGCGAAATTCATCTTGCTAGAGCAGTATGTCGTAGGGTTGAAATTGATTTAGTTAAATTAATGGAAGTTCACCAATATCTTAAAAACATTGTTATATACATAAATAGATTAAGCGATTTTTTATTTACTTTAGCTAGATTATTAGGCCCAGAAGAAAAAATATGGTCAGGAGAATAAGATGATTAACTTGCCTTTGGCAGATAGACACTGTGGAGAATGCGATGTTTGTTGCACAATTTTGATTGTTCAAGAATTAAATAAACCAGAATATACAAGTTGTCATCATCAAAACAAAGGATGTATGATTTATGATACAAGGCCAGATATTTGTAGAAAATGGTCTTGCTCATGGGTTCTTGGAATACTCCCTGGCGATGAAAGCATAAGACCAAATAATTTAGGATTAATGTTTTATCCAGCACCTAAACAAAATGATTTAGGATTTGCCCATATGCTTGGTCAAGAAGTTTGGGAAAATGCTTCTGACTCTGAACTAGGAAGATCAGTAATTAATTACATAGCAAAACATATGTTGGTATTAATAAGAAAATTTGGATCAAACTCAATTAAGTTTGCTGGTCCAAAAGATCAACAAGAGAAATTTTTAAAAATAGCTAAATAGAAACTTCTCCTGGTATTCTAATATCATTTGAAACTTTAACAAGATCGGCTTTTACATAAAGAATATTATGTGTTTTGCAATATTCATTTGGAAAGAAGTTTTTAATTCTATTTAATTGAAATCTTACTGGAGTTCCAATGTATTTAGCTGTTTCTGCTTTAGTGTAATACCAAAAGCTATTACTGTTCCAAAAACTAATATGTGTTGGATCTTGAAAAGCACCTCTTCCGTCAGTTGATGGAGTTTGCGTTAAAAACCATCCCAGTGGCTTTAAACATCTATAAGCCTCTTTCATAACATGAATTGGGTCTTTAAGATGTTCTAGTGCATCATGTGCTCTTATAAGACCAACTTCTTCATTTTTAAAAGGCCACGGAGAATTAAGGTCATGAATAATATCACCATTTAAAAGATCGATAGACTTATACCCATTTGGTTTGCTAAAACCTCCACACAAATCTATTTTTAATAATCCGTTTAAATCGCACCACTTTTCAGCTAGTTGATAAATATACTTATCATGAATGTTTAGCGTTTCTTCCTGAATAAATGCATTCTTTTCTCCGTAGCATGTATTATCTTTATGTCTGTAATAAATATATAAACACTTGTCTATAAAATGCACTTTTCCTTGAATATATGTTCTGCAAAGGATTTCATGGTCGTCTAAAACTTCCATCTTGTCATTATGACCGCCTATCTTTTCATAAAATGATTTTTTCCATGCCCTAACATGGTTTGGAGAAAACCAAATCTTAGAAAAAGAAGCTGCTGAAGGCTCAAATGATATTAGTTCTAATATTTCTCTGCCTTTATAATTAAATGGTCTGTTCCTCCAGCCAAAATAGTCAGAATATACAAATGGTCTGTCGTTAAAATCAATTTCAGCACAATTAGAGTATGCAAAATCAATGTCTTGGTCTTTATTAAATGCGTTATAAAGTTCTTGCAAACAATCAGGCGTTAACTCATCGTCATGATCAACTTCAACGACTACATGGCAATTTCCAGCCATAGAAGCTTCTTTTTTAAATAAACCTATTAACTTTGAATCTGGCTTAGAAGATTTTATTATTCTTGGCTTAACAGCCAAAGATTCCATATCTATTTTTGCATTTCCATTTGGCAAAACAATCCATTCAAAATCTTTAAATGTTTGTTCTGCTAAAGACCTAGACAATCTAGGTAAATACTGGCCATTGTTTGTTGGTGTTGTTATAGAAAAGTATGGCATTATTTCCAACTGCTTTCTTCTAAGATGTTTTCGCCGTCTTGTAATTCAATTACTATAGCATTTGGTATGGATTTATAAGGAATAAAAATTAATAACTTTCCATATTCTTTAGTGTCTCTACCTTCGTCTATTTTAAAACATATCTCTGAATGTTTTGAATTAGATTTTAAAAATTTGCTTTTGTTATTTTTCTTTTTTGCTTCATTATATATTTTTTGCACATCATTAATAATTTCTTGATTAACAGATTTATTAGCGATTTCTTTGATTTTTTCAGTACTAGAAACAACTATGGTTTGTTTATCTGAAGACAAACATACATAAAAATCTGACTTGGTTCTTACATCTCTACCATGAACAGTTTCAAAACTTTCATTTCTAGGAATAAATTTCATGTATTCATATATAATATCGGATTGATTATCACGACACTTAAATTGAGCGGTTTTATTGTGCTTTAAACATTTATAATCTATCATTAGATTTCTATCTTCTTCTAAGCTGCATTTTTGAAAGTTATATCCAAATCTATGATTTAAATATTTTGCAACTTGATCTGCTAATAAATTGCCTTTTTCAATTCGATCTTTTATGTTTTCTGTCTTAATCATTTAAGTTCATCTCTTCTATGTATTGATTTTTAATATCAGTAAAAGTGCTTATCATTTCTTCAGTAGAAAGATTATGCTCTTTCTTTCGTTGTAATGCATATTCCTCTAGAGTCTTTTCATTCTTGTTTAACATTCTTACAAATTCTTTATGTTCTGTTTTTGGAGCAATTTGAACTATGGTATTATTTGTTCCGTCTTCATTCAATGTGAATTTTTTTCTTATTTCTATATTTACATATCCATCTATAGTAACGATATCGCCACCATTATTAATAATTGTAGATACAATTTCTGGATCTTCATCATCTGAGTAACCAACAAGTTCTTGAAAGTTTTCCAAAGGCATAACTATAAGGCAACCGCTTTTACAATACATCTCACTGTTTAGATCAGAACGAACAGACTTCATAAAAAATTCCTCAACTTAAAAGTTTTTATAAGGATATAAATAGTAATGCCTATAAAAATTCCCTTAAAAATATTTACAAGCAAGAGTTTTATTAACAGCATCAATTGACTCAGCCAATAACTTCTCCATACTCTTTTCTTCGATTTTGCGACAAACATATTCACCAAGACACCAAACTTGATTGATTTTTAAATGAGAAGGAGATTCCATTAAAAATGGTTCTATTGATTTTGACCTATTCGTTAAAAAAACTATACCACAAAAATCATCAGATGGATTTTTAATATAGTCAATAAGTTCTTTTGCAACACCCAAACAAGTCTCGTCATCAAAAAAAACATCAAAGTTGTTCAACATAATTATATGTTTTTTATTGTTATTGCATGACTCTTTTATTAGTGCCATTAAATTATCTAATGACTTTTCCATACTCATAAAATTTTTTGAATTTTCTAGTATATCCATATCTTGTTCTATGGCATAAGTTTTAACTATATTAAAAAAATACTTTGAAATTAAATAATTGTTAGATGTTATAAAAACAACTCTTTCGTTGTTAATATTTAATACTGGATTTAACTCACAGCAACTATCTTTATTTTCTAAGAATTTTTTAAGGTTGTTCAAAAATTGAATCATCTGTTTGCTCCATGCATGTTGGACAAAATACTCTTTTTACAAACCTATAATCATCTACAGAGCTATCCATTAAAAAAACATGACCACATTCTAATTTGGCAATCCATTTACCAAATTTTTTCATTTTTATAGATAATACTTTTTCATTAGATGTAACTACAAATACTTTTTTACCATCTATCTTTAGATTTATAACAAAAAAAACTAATTCTTCAAAATTTGGAACTGTTATTATATGATTATTGTTTGTTTTTTCTGTTACTTTTTCTATATTTGGAAATGATTCTCTACATAAAACACTGAGTAGTGTTTTCCATCCGCACCGAAGTAAATCTTTTTGTTTTTTTGCTGTTTTCCCAGCAATTATATAATATTTCTCATCATTGTATGTAAAAAATACTTTTTTCATTTTTCTGGTAATAAAAAGAATTTGTCATTTTTAAAAACTGGTTTTGTTCTCAAATCATTACCAAATGTGTCTTCAAGTATTACAACGCATTTTGGCATAAAAAGATATTCTTTTAAATATTCATTCGTTATTAATTTTGTGGCAGCTTCATTAAAATCGTTTGTTTTAAAAACGAGCTTTCTCTTTTTTTTCTTATCAGCACCTATGTATTCAAGCCAAACATTAAAAAACAATAACTCAGTTGTCATTTTTTATGTCTTTTTGGTTTGTTTACAATATCTTCTGGCTCCCATCCCATTATATATCTATTTCTAGCAAAACTATAATCTAAATTAGTTCTTCTGCAAAATTCAGCCAATGTCATTATTTCATTTTTATATTCTATTAAAAGATTTGTGTCTAAATCTTGCTTATTCCATTTTATTATAAAGTCTTTTTTAAAACACCCGCAACTAATAGTTCTTCCGTTATGTATATTATTTAAATAAACAATTTTTTCTTTACCGCAATCGCATTTAACCTTGACTCTTTTACAGATTTGACCAGAAGGCATTACTTTTGGTTCAACTTCTTCTAATATCGTTAGTCTTCCTATTCTCATAAAATTCTTTCGCACATTTATCGCACATTTCAATCCAGTCATCACCAAGCATGAAATTTGCTTTATCTATATCATTTATATTAATAACTTCACTACAGACTTCGCAACAATTTGAGTTATTAAACATACAGCTAAAACAAAGATCTATTTCTGATTCTAAATAATCTGGTAGTTCACAATCACATGACTGACAAAATTTCATTTTGATATTAACCTCAAAAAGAAAAGGGGAGCATAAAGCCCCCCTTCTTTATATACCGCATTATTAACGGCATCGACCACGAATAATACCAAATCTATGATGAGATTTAGCACTTCCGCAGTTTCCAGATCCGCAAGTAGCTACTGCTTCCTGCTTTGCTGGAGCTTCAACTTTCTTCTCTGCTACTGGTGCAGCAGCAACACTGCATGAACCATTAGAACAAGAAGAACCACCACGCAGTCTGATTCCGTCCACAGATTCAGAACTGGTAGCAATGGCAATCGCCATAATGAAACTCAACATAACTATCCTCCTTCAACAAAAACTAAGTTGGCAACACACCAACTTCCTACTCACTTATTCGTCAACGCTGACGAAAACTTAACATAACAATTTAAATTATTTTATCAATCTTTAACTTCTAGATATTTAGAATTTCTTCTTGCTCTGAGATTATTGCTTTTCTCTTTACACTCATGACACAAACGAACATAAACTTTGTTTGGAGATATAAATTCTTTATTGCACCATCCCAAACATTTTACTTTTCCTGCGTATTTTTTAAGCACAAAAACTCCTTTTAAAAAATATCTAAAGGTTTTCCTTCTGCAATATTCATAGGTCTTCCGATGTTATCTCTAATTTGAGCAGAAAGATCCATGTCTAAAGCTTTATAAACAGTTGCGTAAATATCGCCAATGGTACATGGCTTATCTTTAATATCTAACCCATCTTTACTTGTTGATCCATACGCTTGACCGCCCTTAATTGCACCACCGCCAACGACAACAGACCAACATCTAGCCCAATGGTCACGCCCACCATTTTGATTAATCTTAGGAGTACGACCAAATTCGCCCATCCAAAGAACTACTGTATCTTTCCATAAACCAATATCATTAAGTTCTTTTACCAAGTTTCCAAAACCTTTATCAAGCCGAGGGCCATTACCATTCCTAATAGTAGAAAAGATATTATTATGATTATCCCATCCGCCGAGATCGACTTGAACACAACTAACTCCCTTCTCGACAAGTTTTCTAGCAAGAAGGCATCCCATGCCAAATTGGTTCATTCTACCGCCATAAGCTTCAATAGTGGCGGTGTTTTCGTTTTTAATCTCAAATACTGTCCTAAGTGGCGATATGGTAAGATCAAAGGCTTTACCATAAATAGACGAGTGAGATTCAGCCACATTGCCTAAATTTTCTCTATCTTTAGCCTTTTTAATATGAGGCATTACTTTTTGGGCAAATTCATCTTCTATTCCATAGAACAATCTTTGTCTTCTGCGTAGTCTTTCATCGTCATCTCCAAGCGATGCTGGTGCTTTAATGTTTTCTGGTGGAACACCAGGATTCTGCACAACAAATGGTGTGTACATAGCTCCAAGAAAACCTGGGCCAACTCTTTGAGCAGTACCACCAATCCCTATAAAGTTTGGTAAAGCTAACTCTTTAGAACCAATCAAAGAAGAAACTACAGCACCCATAGCTGGATACTGTACTACTGGATTAGGCTGTTTAGCCGTATTCATTAAGTATGTGCCACGCTCATGGCTACCTTCATTAGTAACCAAAGATCGAATAGCCACCAAGTTGTGGAATTGTGAAGCAATCGTTGGAAGAACTTCACTAATCTGCACTCCGTTTGCCGAAGTGTTGATTGGCTTAAAATCTCCACCAGTAGATTCTCCCTGCTTTAGATCCCACAAGTCCATATGACTTGGGCCACCGCTCATCCAAAGAACTATTAATCTTTTGCCCTTTTTCTTTATTGTTTCTTGCTGAGCATGAAGATTTGATAATAGTGCAAGAGAAGCAAACTCAGTAGTATGCTGTAAAAAATGTCTTCTATTCATGGCTTTTGTCTCTTGTGGTATTAATTATCTCATTTCTCATTATCTTAAAGTTTTTAGGAGCACTAACAGATACTTTAACCTGATTAGTACTAAATTTATTTGATAATAGTGTTATTACTACATTTCCATTTGGCGTATAAACAGTAAAAGATTCGCCAAAATTCCTAGTAAAAACTAAATTTCCGTTTTCCATTTCATCTCCAAAATAAGAGGGGCGGTTTTGACAACAAGCCAAAAATGCAACTTCATCCCACCGAACTATGAAAATTGCAATACCGCCCTTTTATCATTTATATTCCAGTATAATTTTTATAGAATCTATCTTTTTATTTAGTTCTCTAATCTGTCTTTCTAGTTCCTTATTTTCATCAATAAGATTAAATTTTGCTATTTCAAAATCAGAATTTTCAATTTCTAAATCTTGAACTATTCTTTTTAATGAACTTATTTCATTTTGAAGTTCTAAAACTTTCAATTGATCTTCAGACTTAACAAAAAACTTTTTGAAAAAACTAATCATACTTACCTCCTTGAGTTGTATATCATCTTATTCGTCACAATCGTCAAAAAATTAATCAGAATCTTTCAAAACTTCTTTCATAGTAAAGATTATCAAATTATATATAAGAAACCAAAAAAATAATTCAATATACGGCCTAGCATTATCAATTATGTTTATTTCCATAGCGTATATAAATACGCCATTATATTTCTTCGGAGAACTTCTCTTTTAGACATTTTTCTTTTTCGCCAGAAATAATTAATTTTTTATTAACAACATCCCAAGTTAATAGACCATCTATATTAATCCAATCTTTTTTATCATAATGAAAAATTGGTTCTGTTATATAAGATTTGTCTTTATAAATATCATCATTCCAATCAACAGAATATCTTCCATCTGTCATAATAACTATATTGCTTATAATATCTATTTTATCTTTTTCGCAAAAGAATGTTATATATATTTTAGAGACATTTAAAGATTCTAGCCTTTTAAATATTTCGTTCTTTGTCAACTTCTACTCCAAATTTTTTACAATATGCATTCATAATTTCATTATACATACTTTTATCTAAGAGTTTTCTAAGTCTTTTTACTTCAGTCAATAGTTTTGGTATATCTTCTATTGCGTGTGCAATAAATCTTGTGTCTTCACTTGTAGCTATATGTGCAACCCATTCTCCGTGATAAAAATACGCCCTTTCTGGACTTTCTGAATATATAAATGAACCGCCCTTATCACAGCTTGAAGACACCCAAGGTCCAGGCGTTGCTCTGTAAAATCTATTTTCTATTTCTCTAAGTTCTTCTTCTGACATACTGATCGACATGGTTTTATTTCCTTGATAATTTCTTTCAAGTATCTAATTTCTTTGATTAATTTAATAACACTTTCGTTGCTAACCCAAGAGCCATTATTAGACTTCATGTCGTTTTCTATTTGCAAAAGTTCGTCTTCTGTCATTTCCATAGTTCAAACTCCTCATATATTATTTGTTGACAATCATGTATACCTCTAATTTTTGCATATCCACGCTCTGAATAAATTGGAACTCCATTTTCTAAACTTTCTGGCAAAATTCTTAGTTCTAAATCGTAAAGTCTAGCCATTATTTTTTCGCCAGTTTCTTTATGAGAAACATAATTTTTATAATGACTTCCTATTAAAGCCAACATTACCAATATAAAAACTTTAATTGGATGCATTTTTCATCCTGACATATTTATACATAAGTTCCACTAAATCTTCAGCTGATTGATTAGCAAGAACTGTATCGCTTTCCGATAGTTGAACAAGTTCGCCTTTAGGGTTAACGATTGCTATTTCAGCGTCTTTGCTTGCCATAAATTTTTTATCTAGACCGCTGTTTTCACAATAATTTTGTCCACCAAATCTTACTGATACTTGATATCCATTTCTAAAACCGATCCTAAAACCATTTCCATCTTTCTTATGACACTGAAACATACTACTCTTCGCTCTCTTTTCTCTTAATAGGCACTTCTATAAAATCAATAATAAACAATCGACCTTCATTGTTTTGATAATACAAGTCTCCGTTTAACCAAAGAAACATATTATCGTTTCTTGGACTTACGGAAACCCCTATATTCTCTTTCGTTCCAACTCTAATTTGATTTAGTTTTGTTTTTCCTTTAAAATCAGCTTCTTTGGCATTCATTTAAAACTCCATAAATACAGGAGTGCTGTCGCCCACATATGCTCCGGCTATATTATATTCATAATATTCTTCGGCTTCTGTAATGTCCATATCGTGTTCTTCCATTAATATCTCAATAACTTTATCTCTACTATATACGACTTTATAATCTTGAAATGATCTTCCAATTCCCATAATTGCATCATCAAATCCATCTGCAAATAAAACAGTTATGCCAGTCTCTTTACAGATTTGTTCAACTTCTTCTCTAGTCATTTTCAATTTCTTTTTTATTGCTAGTAAAGAAAACTTTACTAACTTCTATTGCTAGTAAAGAAGTCTTTACTAATGTTTTCATGTTTTATTTTTTTCAGCAAAATCTATCGCTTGTTTTAAATCGAGCCACAATCCGAATGATCCATTCATTTCTACAACAGTCTTATTATTGAACTCATCATCTACAAAATCAAAAGCTCGTTTGCAAGCAGCTAGAAGTTTAGCTATTACTTCACTTTCTTTGTTTTTCATCTGGATACTCACATTCACATTCAGAACGATATGAATCTAATAATCTAATTACATCTACAGGACATTCAACAATAAACTTAGCTAAATTTTCGCCATATTCTTCTGTATGATCAATAAACATTAAACGCTTTCTTTCTCCATTGTGATATATGAATATTTCCCAACCATCTTTAACTCTAGCACAATTCCATTTTTGTAATGTTGGAGCATCTGACCATCTAAAAAATATTGAATAAAAATCTATAGTGCTTAGTTTTTTTGTCTTAATCCTTTCTTTTTCTGCTAAATATAAACCTAGTAAAGAAAAGAATGTTGAAGCAGAACAAAGTCCAACGCCTATCATTCCAGTAAATTTCCAATCGTCATTGTCACATATTTTTAAATAAGTGGCTTTGAGTATAAATAAACATCCAATACCAAGAAACCAAATTGAAAAATCAGCTATTATAAAAACAATGTCTACAAGTCTTTTAAGCATTTGCTTTCTCGCACAAAAAACATTTAACTTTATGATCCTTACAGATTGTATCTACAGTATCATCAATAATGGCGTTGTGTCCACACTCTAATTTTACAGACCATTTATTATCAAGAACAGGCTTGAGTTCTGTATAATTACCAACACTGTGCAAAATAAAACACTTAGTAATTTTTTCTTCGTCAAAATCATAAACAGATATATTTGTAATGCTTATATTTTCTTCGCCTATCTTTTTAATACTGCAATTTCCTTTTTTGCTAAAAATCTTTTTCGTGTATGGAGTTAAAAGATCAATAGCAGAAATCTTATTACGCAATAAACATCTCTTAACAGATTCACTTGCAAACATGATATAGTTATCATTATCAATTTTAATATTCATTATTAACTCCTTTTGTTGTTACATTAACTTTTTCGATTTGCAGTTACAATTGTTTAAGAGATCCGTCTGGATTACATTTTGTTCTGTAAAGACGAGAATCTCTTTTTGCCATAACTCTAAGATTATATTTTTTTACAGTTTCAGACATTTTTGTTTTTATATCTGCTCCTAAAATTATATAAGGATCATTATTATTAAACTGAATATCATCTCCAGCCCAAATTTTTAAATATTCTGGAACATAAATATATGATTTTTTATTCATAGCCATAAAAGTACCCCATCCATAAGGTCTTTTTTGGCATTTTATTATAGAGACTTGTTGCTTTTCATTTTCTAATAATTTGGTTTTTAAACCTATTACAATTTTATCTTTTAAAAATTCATCAATTTTTATAATTATGTTTTCAAAATTTTCTATTAAAATATCATCATTGGCTATTATAATTTTTTCGTTGTTAGATTCAGACACGCCCCAATTCCATGCTGGATTAACATATATATTTTTATTTTTTGTAAGTATTTTTACTTTTTTAAAATCAAGTTTTATTTTATCGATTGGATTATTGTCTATTATTATAATTTCATTGATGTAGTTAGACTGATTATATATACATATCATTTTTTCTAATAAAGTAACATTAACCCACATTGTTGGTATTATTACTGTGTACATATTTATTCTAAGCCAAAAAATTTATTTGTTTTAAATTTACCAAATTTAACTATTTTATCACTTCTGTGTTTTGTTCCGCTATCAGATTTTTCATGTCTAATGTATATCCAAGCTGGATCAACTGTAACATTTGGTTTCCAGAAATCATCCGGTAAATTATCAATTCCTAACATCTTATGGTTTTTAATCAGTTGATCTTTAATTTTGGTATGATTTCCTAAATCGTATATAGTTATTGGATTTGTTACTTTTTTTGTATTTATTATTAATGTTAATAATATAGCTATCATTCCATGATTAATGTTTGTTTTATATTTAAATTTTTTAGTTTCCCCATCTATCATTGTGCAACCTTTTTTATAACCATATACATTTATAATTGTATTGTCATTGATAGACTTTTGTATATCATCAATTGCATTATAATATATCATATCATCATCATCTATTCTGGATGTTATTAAAAAATCACATTTAGTATATTCATTTTTTATAAAATCTTTTAACTGTTCTGAAGTCATAATTATTTTTTTAAAATTGCAATCAATTTTATTAATTTGATCTATATATTTTTTAGGTAATTTTTCATGTATTAATATTATATGTGTAAAATTTAAATTTGATTGATTATTTAAAGATGGATATAAATACTTAGTCATTAATTTCATTCTGTATTCAATAACGATTTCATCTAATAAAAACTTTCTAAATCTCATATTTTTTTGATTTAAAAATCTAGTAATTACAAAATGCTTTAAATTCATTTTTATGTCCTATAAAACAAAAAACCAATATCTATTATAGATAATGGTTTTGTGTGTTAAATTTGATTGCATAAATTATTTTTCTTCTGCTAGTCTAATAGGAACTTCTTTAGTCTTAATGCTAGATGTTTTTACATCATCTAAAGGAAGTTTAGTGTTAGCATTTGGAATTTCGTGATAGCCAAATTGCTTAATAGCATTGTGATATCCTTCTGCATAACTAGAATTTTGATAGACTTTTGCTGCTGCCATAAATCCATCTGTATAAGCACCCGGAGTTGATGGAGTTCCCATTCTAATAATAGCATCACGATATCCATCATCGTAAGATGGCTTATAACGCTGTTCCTGTAATTCATCTCTCAGAATGCGTGATTCAGCATTGAAAACACTAATCATAAATCCATATCTATAGTTTTGATAAACAATGTATGCAGTAGAAAAGAAAATGTAAGTGAAAGAAAAGAAAAGAGCTACTCCAAAAAACTTCTTAAGATTATCCATGATATTCTCCTTCGGTTAAAGTTTTAATTATTGTACAAATCACAAAAAAAATTTCAAGCCACAATACTAACCAAATCATATCTTCTTGTAAGTCTATCATTTCCATATACTTGAGAGTACAACTCTCTTATATCATCGGCTTGTTCTAGATTTATATTTCTAGTTTTTTCGCCCAATTCTCTAGCCATTGCTTTGGCTATTTTGATCGCTGTTCTTTCGGCTTTCTTTTGGCGATTCATATGCTCTCCATCGCAAGTTCTGACTTCCTGTAAACTCTCTAGTCTTCTCGACTACTATATTGGCGTGTTCTGTATTTAAGCAATTAAAAATAAAAGCTTTTTTAAAGTCTGGAGAAAACTGAGTATTATCAACTTTAGAAAAAACTTCGTTGTGTTCATTAAAAACAACAACTTTCATTTTTTTAATATTTTGTATCCCATACTCGTAAGACTGGATTCCGTTAATAAATCACCTCTTTTTCCTGCGTTGCCTTGACCAAACATTAATCTAATTTCTTTTCCTGTACGCTCAACCCAGATTTGTTCAGGCATCTTCCTAGAACAAACATGGATAACATATCTTGTCCAGTCTGATCTAGGAAGTACCCATTTTTCATACTTAGTCTTCATATTCAATTACCATAGTGTAAGTCCAAGAAGAACCGCTTCCAGAAGAACTACGACTAATAGTTTGATATGAAGTTGAAATAAGTCTGGCATTACGATAACAGTCGTTCATAGCTTCTGACAAAGTTTTACCAAAGCCAGTCACAGTATTGCGAACTTTCTTTTTTGCAAAAGCAAATCCAACTGTTAAGAGTGAAAGCCCAGTAGTTAGAAAAAACCTTCTGTACATAATTATCTCCTTATAAAACCACCAATGAATCCAAGCAAACAAGACAAAAAGACAAACCAATCAAATCCAGCTGTAGGTTTTAGTGGCATGACTACTTATTCGCTTTCTGCACAATTTTATTTAGGGCATCTACATCAAATTTAGAAGTGCCAAAGAAAGAATTAGAATTCTTCTTTTTAGTGTTAAGATTGACTCCAGAACGCTTTAATGAATAAGCCCTATTTCTTACAGAAGAAACACTAATTTTAAAGTGTTCAGCGACTTCTTCAACAGAGTCTTTTTCGGTAAATACTTTTACGAATTCCTCCGGAGTAATGTCTCTATTTTGCTTCCAAGTCTGTCCTTTAGTAGCCATTTTAAAATCTTCCTTTCTAAGTTATGCCAACAATTCATCATCAACATTAAGAACCTTCATTACAGCCAGCTTATCACGATGATAAGTCCTAAAAACTGTTTTATGTTCTTTGTAGTGATCTACAATCTTTAGCGTTACAAGTGGTTTGCCACTCTTAGAAACCCACTCTCTTTCAAGAAAACCAGCCCTAAGAGTATTGTCTTTGTAACCTTTAACAAGGTACATCTTCATTTTTATTCCTCCTATTTTGGAAATGTATATGTATATCTTAAACTTACATTTATTTTGTCTATCTCCCTAGAATCATAAGGAGATATACTTGTTGATACAGTTTGCTCTACAGTTCCGCATCCACTACTAATCACGAGGAGCGGTAAGATCATTAGCAAGAATTTCATCATTGACAATCCTTTGTTGTGCTTCTGCTTCTCGCTTAGTGATATAAGCACCTACAATTTGTGAGTTCATATCTGTAACAAGATAGTTAGCTTTCACAAAGCTATCACCAACTTTTGTCCACAGTTCAAATTTCTTATGAGTGCGAATAATCATTTGTTTCTCCTTTCTATATAATCTTATTCGTTTGTAAAGATTTTTTATTTAAAAAATTTTGATATTTATTCCATTCACTTTCATACTTCCAAGGCTTTTCAAAATAATAAATAAGTCTTGCGATTGGATCATCGTCAACAACTTCTCCGCTTGGAAGTTCTGTGTTTCCTGCGTTATCCCATTCGCCTTCTTCTTTAAGCCATCTAGCTAAAGATAGGGTATTAGATTTGATTTCCCACCATACCATTTTTAATTTCCTTTTCTAAAGAACTTAAAGCCTTCTCCAATACATTATACTTGATTGGATAAAAAAGAACTCTCATATTTTGAGGTTCTGTTCTATCTTTTACTTTTATAAGTACGCTTCTATCATCAATATTTTTTATAATTAATCCACTATCAAAGTTATTACAGTTTATTTGTACTTCGCCATTTTTTGATTGGGTATTTTCTGCTGCAAAATAATTTAAAAGCATTCTGTAAGACTCAATCATTATTGATAACCACCTCTCCACTATCGTAAACAATTACAAAATAACTAGCGACAATCTTGCCAGCTTTAGGCAAAAAAGGATTGTTAATGCTTTGCCAAATATTAACTCTATATCTATTAGCAAATACATTAACGGCAGTTGCCTTGATAATATTAATATTATCTGGTTTTCCCATTTGAATAAAAACTTCATTTAAGATTTTATCTTCGCTCATCCTTGGCTTCTTTGTTTTTGGCTGTTCTTCAAATGTTGTCATAACATCCTCTATTTATTATTCGTTTGATGTTTCAAAAATTTCATCAAAATCTTTTTTAGTAAAAGAATTATACTTAAGCTTTTTCTTTATAGCTTTCGTACTAATAGTTACACTATCTTCATCAAATGATATAGACCATTGTTGATCTGTATAATTACGAAGATTGACATTTGCAGTATACTCACTCTTGGCATTTAGATAATGAAGTATATCGTCTTTGCTCATTGCTAATCCTTTACATAGTTTTCGCTGATAATTTCCTGTAAGCTTTCATGAACATAAGCCCAATCCATATTCTCATCAATAAAGTTAGCTATGTTTGCCCATGTTTCATTATCTTTAAAAGTCTTGCCAGCCTTTCTTTCAAAGACATTAGCTTCCCAAAAGGCAAAGATAATATTCTTTGATCCATTAGCTTTTGCTTCTTGAAGCATATTGATTGCTTGGTCTATCTTCATGATCGCTGCCTCTTTTCATGATAAAAGCCAGTAAACAAACTATTTTCAATCTTCCACTTCATTCCAGTTCTTTTATTTAGCATAGAACAAGTTTCTTCTGCCCTAGCCTTATCGGTAAACTCAAGACGAGTAACCTTCTTTATATCATTCCACCAGTCATATCTTTCTTTAATACCCATATCATTAAGGAAAGATTTATCTGATAAAGTAACAATCCATCCATCGCCCATGTCAATCATTATTGCTCCCAATAGTTAGACTCAAGAACACTGCAAACTTCCCAATCAAGCCAAGTTCTTTCTGCAAGATACTTGCTAATTCGCAATGCTTCTTCTTTAGTGTCAAATATTAGTTTCTTAGAATACTGACGAATGCCATCCCAAAAGTCTGCCTTGTCCATTTTCGACATCATCGTAAAATGGTCACGATTCTTCAATCGAACAATAAAAACATCTACCATAGCAACTCCTTTTCTTGACAGGTCTATATTCTTATTCGTTTTGTTTACCAATTTATTTTTCTTTTTTCGTATGGTTCTTCCTGTCCAGAAGAATAGTGTTCAATCGTAATAGAACATTCGTCTGGAAGTATAGTTATAAGAACATCTTCCTTTCCATCATCATTAGATAGATTGATAATTACTTTTTTAAATTCGTTATGAGTATACTGATTTGAAGAATCTATTACAGTAATCATCATTGCCTCTAAATTAGTGGGCTACGAAAGACTTGCACTTTCACTCACCGAATTATGAGTTCGGAGCTTTACTATTTAAGCTAGTAGCCCTTGTATTAATCGTTGTCGTACTCGCCAAACCTTCTAGCAACTTCTTGCCTTGCGTTTTTAATTCGCCTTTCAGATTTTACAAATGGTTGTTTGTTTACCAAATCCTCAAACATTGATTGCATAGCCCTGTCTTGATATAGCAGAGGAGTTATTAGATTGTCTTTTAGATTTTCTGCAATGCTAATCACTACTTCAAAATCTATAGAGTCCGAGATTGCATCGTATTGTTCATCAACTTCTTTGCTAGAAAGTGATTTGTATTGTTCAAATCCGTTACCACTTAAAACAGAATAGGCAAATTCGTAATCGCCTTTCTCCATACTTGATTGAAGTTCAAGCATATCATTAGCCATGCAAATAAACTTCTTATCTTCAGTTGTGCAATAGTCATAGCAGTTTACAGTCTTCATGATTAATTCCTTTTCTAAAGTTTTTTTACTTTCAAATAGTATTCATTTACATAAACCAGATCATCATCTTCACCAACTTCAAAAACATCTCCGTCATTATTCCAAATCAAATCTCCAAGCGATATGTTTTCGTCCAACACCATGTACATCACATTATCATTCATAACAAAATGACCATTTTCACATTTAAATTCTTCAAGCATGATTAACTCCTTTTCTATATAATCTTATTCGTTGAAAGTTAAAAAATATTTACTGAATTAAAATCCGTTTGTGTAAATATATGATCTGAAGTTACCATATGCCCATACAAGTCTAAATCCTTCTAGTTCACTCTCTTGTAGTGGATATTGAACACCGCTCAAGGAAAGTTCTTTGTTCACAACTTGTTTAATAGATTCTCCTTGCTCAAGTTTATTTCGCCAAGTTACTCTACTGAGTGCAGTACCAAGATATCCTTCAAAATTAATCATCTTTTCTAGGATGATAAACGCCCCACCAACTTTGCATTTAGATTTGATCTTTTCAATAAAGCCTTTTCTTTTAGATGGATGAACAAAACATAAAGCTAAAATACTTGTAGCAAAAGAATACTCTTGAATTGGTATATGTAAAAAGTCTCCAATAATAAGTCTTTCTTGATTACCCTTGTACCTGTCTGCCATCTCAACACATTTTTCGATTGGTGTAAAGTTTACACACCTTTCTTCAATCATGTTTGATAAAGCAATTTCTACATTGCCTGTACTAGCACCAAAATCATATACATAAGAATCTTTCTCCATGTATACAGATGCAATCTCTGGCAAGAAGTGGTTGACAAAATCTTTGTGCCAAAACAATTGGCCTTTTAAATGGTCGTCAAACTGATCGGCTATTTTTTCAAACTGAAACATTGGTCATATTCCTTTAAACATCTAGCTACATATCTAACTGAATGAACATCCATTCCACAATATTTGTACTTGTCTGTATCTTTGGCGTTATCCAAATGCCAATGATCTGGAAAGCCCATGAGGCGAAGTCTTTCTGTTGGCGTTACCCTTCTTACTTTTCCATCTATTAGAATGACATCGGTAAAATCTTTATAGTCTCTTTTCATCAATGTAGATGATACTCCGCACCCAGTAAATTCATCAGAGCGTTGTCTAGTAAAGTAGGCAAAGTCTTTTTGCCCTTCGTGTTCCGCTTTAAAATTCCAATCAAAGCTCTGTTTGACAGATTGTACTTCTCGTCCACATTCATCTGTACTACGCTCTGCAAAGTGGAAGGGATCGGCTTCTGCGGGGATTCCGTCACGCACTCCCAGAATATAAATTCTGCGTCTTCGTTGTGGGGTTCCGCAGAATTGGGCATCAAGGGTCGTGTAAGACGCATCGTACCCGACTTCGGCAAGGTCTGCGAGAATTGTGTTAAGCCCCCTTCTAACGAGCATTTGGACATTTTCAACGACACAGTATTTTGGCTTGACTTCTTTGATTGCCCGTAAAAATTCTTTCCACAAGATAGATCGTTCGCCATAAATGCCTTTCTTTGTCTTGCTCGCTATGGATATATCTGTACAAGGAAACCCACCGATGATTACATCAAACTGACCTTCTTCATAGTTGATCTTAGTAACATCTCCATAGTTTGGTATGTTCGGAAAGTTCTTTTGTAGAACCAAAGATGGATATTTATCTATCTCAGCTTGGGCAGTTACTTCATATCCTTCTTGCTGAAATGCAAGAGAGAAGCCACCAATCCCAGAAAACATATCATAAACTTTCATGCTCATGTACTCTTATTCGTAGATAGTTAGTTTTTATTTATATGAATTCCAAGTTTTTTACCAAGATCATTTACTTGCTCAGTTGTATAGTTAAGTCCTAGTTCTTCATTCATTCTGTTTGTGTCATCATGGGCATAAAATAAAATTTGAGCCAATAGCGTATATTCTTCCATTGTTATTTTCATGAGTTTACCTCTGTAAAAAATTTAATCTCATCTTCGGTACTATTTTCAATAAGACTAAAAATAAAAGGATAACCAGTACCATTACCAATACTTTCTGCTACTTCATTAAGCAAAAATCCAGCTTCGTCATTATCATTAACTACAAACTTTACTGTTACAGTTTTCATCTTGTCCTCCTTATATATTCTTATTCGTTTTAAAACTATTTTTATTTCATTGAAACCAGCAATTAATTAAAAGCCATCCACACCACCAACTAACTAAATGATGATGTGCGTTTGAATGTGCTTGCCACATTCTCTTAAAGTCTGTCCACTCATTTTCTTCTATTTCCCAACAGGTAAGCTTTCTCATTCTTTCAAATTCACATTCTTGAATAGCTTCGTTCATTTCCTTAACAGTCTCGCTTGAGATTTTGTCTTGGTATAAAGACTCTCCTGTAAGTTCATGAACTATTTCGTTGTAAACTTTTCCACGGAATGAATCATTGCCATTGCCAGAACAAAGACCGCCTACAACTCGAAAATATCCTTCTACATATCCTTCTTTGCCATGCTGATCTTTCCAGTAGTTATCCAAACCCATGACCAACCTCCTTTGAATAGTGTTATTGCCTTCTCTATATACTTATTCGTAAGTAACCACTTTTTATTTACAAAATTTTTTTATTTTATTTTTTCGCTTATTTCTTCTGGAGAAATCCATCCTTTATCATCATGGTTGTAACATATGTTTATTACCTCATCTTTGATATAACCAAAGACATATGCCCCATTAAATTCCAAATACATATCTTGTGGATATTTTTTGAGTTTTTCTATTAGCTCATATACATACATTATCTTTCCTTTCAGTTATTTTGGTATTTCTGCCCCTAATTTTTTCGCTATTACAGCTATGTCTTCTTCTCTGATCTTATCCTCAAATGTCTCATAAACATCGCCTATACGGCTATTACAGTAGTACAGCAGGAGAGATAATATTCTTGTCTCTTGCTTGGTAAGTTTTACTTTAGACGATGCAAACTTTTCTTTTAGCCGATTCATTATTAACTCCTTTACTTTGTACACACTTGTTTTTCTAAAGAAATCAAAAACTCCATAAGTTCTTCCAAACAATCACCAACTGTAGAAACAAAATCTGGTTTAAGTCCACGAATAGAATTTTCTTGATCGTCTTCATAGCTAGATATACAAACAGTAGTTGTTACAACTACATAGGTATATTTAATTTCCTTCATTGATTAACTCCCTTATTTAATCCATTTAACATGAATGTCAAAAAGTTCGCCTAACCTTTTCTTGCTAAACCTTCTTGGGTTTTCCAAGTTAATAGTTATTACATTGTTATATGGTGCTGATTCTTCTATTTCATATACTATGCCGTCCAATGTTTGTTTAATGATCTTTACTAAAATTTCTTGGAAGTAATAACCTTTGCCCTTTATAAATACTACGCTTTTTCTATTAAATACATCTGGATTTTCTGTAGGTATATATCCATACATCGCCCGATCTGATACTTTAATCTTCATGTTATTTTCCCTTTATGAAGGCAACTGAGGCATCTGAATCCGCAAGTTTTTCCATAAGCTTTTGATAACTAGCATTTAACGCTGGTAAATCTTTTGGGTTAGCGGTAGCCATCATCTTTTCTAGAGTGGTCAATCGGGTTTCAATTTGTTCATTAGTCATGGTATTCTCCTGTCCTATATATTTATTCGCAGTTTACTAAAAAATATTAACAGATTTTAAAATAATTATTATTTACATATTCAATGTCATCATCTTCATCTATATGAATTAGAACATCTGATAATGGGTTGTATACTTG